>ERZ779865.924-NODE-924-length-23849-cov-11.010003_pt1 | contig 23849 bp, 23 predicted proteins | sample MGYA00433088_ERZ779865 | MGnify/ENA primary metagenome ERZ779865 (study PRJEB29588, sample SAMEA2151703) | human gut metagenome | biome: human gut; feature: human-associated habitat; material: faeces | place: Denmark | collected 2008/2010 ... | reverse complement strand
TTGATTGGGATTGTAAGAACGAAAATGTATCTTTGCCATATTACTTTGCTTATGCTTAAAGATACAAAATCTTTAGGTAATAACAAAGCCTCGGCTTGGGAAAGTCGGGGCTTTGTCATAAAAAAAGAGGGTATGCATTTTGACACACCCTCTCGCCGTCCTTTTCAAGGAATGATTGACATTATTATTCTAGTCTAAATATACGGACTCCAGTGGTACCGTAGGCTACATAAATAAATCCATCTTCTCCCTTCCTTACATAATTGGCAGAACCACTATTATCTACAAACGAAGATATATAGGCCAGACTTTCCTTGTCTAGAACTGTTATACCATATCCATTCGCTACATAAACGTAATCACCATCAATATCAATACCATTCACCTGCTTGATATCATAATAAGCTACTTCACGACCCGTATTTATATCAAAAGAATGCAAACCATTTTTTCCCATACAGACATAAATATACTTTTCACTGCACATAATGACATTCTTACCATCTAAAGGCGCTATCGGACCAGCATTAAAAGTCAAGACAGGTGTAGCAAGCATATCTTCAGGTTTCCCATTACTTGCGTCATAAACGTTAACAGTTCCTAGGCTCATGTTATTTAAAGTGACAATTTTTTCTCCATTAGAATAAACAAACTTAGCCTCCAAAGCCGGTATAGAATACTGCTTTTGGGCAGAATTAAGCTGCAATAAATCGAAGCCACCATCTTCAGTACCTGAAGCTGTAAGCAAAGTATTTCCTACAACTTCTACACAATTACCAGAATTTCCAGTAAGATTTACTAACTGCTCTTCTTTATTATCAGCAAACAGGCCATTCTGCAAATGTATTTTAGACAAAACAGCCCCATTATGATAATCATCACCAGCAGAAAACAGCCATCCATCATAAAAACAAGTATGGCTATATTTTACATCACTATTCACCCGGCATTGCAATACCTTTCTGTCAGTAATATTAATGACATCGATGGCACCGCCAAAATTCTCCGAATATTTTTTAGGATTGATATGCCAAGATACATAAGCCAGATTCCCATTGAAATCAATACTGGTTGCAGAATAATAATTAGCCGGAGATGACAGCCTGGCAATCTCTACCAAGTGTACGTTGCCAGCTCCTTCTGATGAACCAGTACCAGGGTTACATCCATTAGCCTGGATTACAGTATTACCATTTACAATTACCCCATTGGTATTTGACGTATCCAAAGTAATTGGATCAGCATACCACCATCTATTCCCTTGTCTAATTTCGGAGGATTGGATGTCAATGTTTCCCGACATGAAATTGGACAATTTAGTGTCCTCAGAGAATATGCTGCCCGCTTTTATCACAGCATAGCTTACCATCGGACCTACGATTCGGGTATTGCTTTGAGACGTTAAAAACAAATTTTCAACCACTTGAACTAAAGCTCCATTCGAGATGTTGATTGTCCCTTGACAAGTTTCCATATTGCAGACATTCAAATAGTCCGAGACCAATAAGTTTCCAGCAGATACAAACTTAAAATCCTTCTCTATGGTCGTACAACCATTCAGCTCCATAGAACCACCTTGTATATAAACCTCTTTAGATACTGTCAGTTCAGAATTGAATACAGCTTTTCCATTGTTTACCAACATATTTCCATCTATAACAACTGGGATGTCGGCTTGAAAACTTCCTTCTATCCAAAATGAGCAGTCCCACATTCCACCTTGCGGATTGACGTAAAAACTCTGATTTTGCGCAGATTTATAAATATTCAACGCTGCATGGGGAGCAATACGAATACCACTTCCTTTATAGTATGTTGTAAAGGTTCCCCAGGAATTAATTGTCACGCCATCCTTTACAAGGGCAATCATCTGATTGTTAGAATCAGAAGCATATTTCAAATTCCCGGTTGGAAGGACCTGAATCGTAACATTATTTCCAGTTAACCACCAGGCTGTCACTTCTAAAGTACCGGCCACATAAATGGTGACATTGTCAACTGAATTACCAGAAATAGAGCCATTGAACGTTTCTCCCTTTTCTACATAATAACTGCTGTCTTTACTCAAGGTTACCCCGCTGTTGTAATTTGTAGGGGCTTCCGCCAATTGAATGGCTCCATCAGGTATTGATGGAACAGACTTGGCCACACGCGACAAAGTAAGCCCCGAAACTCTTTCATCATCTACAAAGCTAAGACGTTTTGTTAGCACCTCGGCATCCGACTCTATTGAAATGTGGGTTGTATCCACATACCTTCCACGGTTGTTCCAAGCTTCCTCACGGAAGTCCGTACATGACATTGTAGCTAAAATCGACGCCATTCCCAGCATCCAGATTCCAGTTTTGTAATTTACTCTTTTCATAATCTTACTCTTATGGGTTTAGTGTGTAATTTCCTATAATTTATAAGTCATACATGAGGACTCAACTTGTCCTTTGACATCATATATGATTCCCTGGGGAGTTAAATATCTAGCATAATCAAAGTCTTGAAATTGCTGATGGGCAACTGCCACCAAAATAGCCTCGTACGAACTATCTTCTAATGCATCAATGTTATTGATTACACGGATGTTATATTCATGGGCAACTTCTTCCGGGTTAACCAATGGGTCATAAACCGTAATGTGAGGAGTAAACCTTTTCAAAGTGTTATAAATGTCTATGACCTTGGTATTCCTTATATCGGGACAGTTTTCCTTGAAAGTGAAGCCTAATAATAGAATCCTACTGGTAGAAATACAAAACATTGTACCACATAACTTATTAATCAACTGATGTGCCACATAACTACCCATAGAATCATTGATTTTTCGAGCTTCTGCCATAAGACGAGGAGACACCCCATGCAATTGTGCCTTTTGAATAAGATAATAAGGGTCAACTCCTATACAATGTCCACCGACCAACCCAGGTCTGAACGGCAGGAAATTCCATTTGGTTGCAGCGGCATCAATCACTGCGTTAGTGTCAACATTTAACGCATTCAGAATCTTTGCCACTTCATTCATGAAGGCAATATTAATGTCGCGCTGTGCATTCTCCAACACTTTTGCGGTCTCAGCTACTTTAATGGATTGAACCTTGTAAGTACCGTTCTTCAAGACTGAAGCATACAGGCGATCGATTATCACCGCTGCCTCTGGCGTAGAACCAGATGTGATCTTGCAGATATTTTCTACTGTATGCTCCTTGTCGCTAGGGTTAATACGCTCTGGAGAATAACCTACATAAAAATGCTCATTAAGAACCAGCCCAGACACTTCCTGAAGTATGGGTACACAAACATCTTCTGTCACTCCTGGATAAACCGTGGATTCATATACCACAATATCCCCCTTCTGAAGATATTTTCCCACTAATGCGCTGGCCGATTTCAAAGGCAAAAGGTCCGGTTGCATATAGATATCCACCGGAGTAGGTACAGTTACAATATACACATTACACTTCTTCAAGGCATTCTCATCAGAAGTACATACCAAGTTAGTGTTCAGACATTCATGGATAGTCTCCGAATCAATTTCGTTCGTATGGTCTTTGCCGGCATTCAATTCATCCACTCTTATAGGATTACGGTCATAACCGATCGTATGATACCGCTTTGCATACAAACATGCCAAAGGGAAACCTACGTATCCCAAGCCAATAATTCCAATAATCAAATCTTTCATATTCTATTCAATTAAATTCCTTCAATGCGCGCATATATCGAAGTCTTGGAAGGATTCCAAGAATCTTTGTACGATGAAAAAAAGAAAAACTCCATTGTATGTGCAATCAATCTGGTTATGCGCATAAAATATCCCGTATAAAACGTGCGTAATGGCAGATAAAAAAACAACTTGAATTCTTCGGAAGGACGTTCACTAATCATCATTGCTACTGCAAAAGAGATGATTGACATCCCATATCGCAGCATCCAACCTATCAAGAAGATTTCCAGAAGCATATCAGTATGCACAATGCACAAATGGATGATGTAAAACAACCACAAGTAATTAAAAACACAGTCAAACAAGATATTTTCCATGTTTGAGATGAAGTTCAAAAAAGAAAAATTCCTCCTGGCGAAAAGCATATTGATATGCTTGCGAATTCGAAACCGGACCAATGATTTAGACCAGCGCAGACGCTGTTTGAACAATGCGTACCACTTGGAAGGGACGTTCGTCATGCAAATGGCATCATGAGCAAAATACACTTTGAACCCGGCTTTGCGGAGCTTTTGAGTGATATCTCCATCTAGCCCCGGACCTATATCCCAGCAGCCAACCTGCTTAATGGCCTTCACATCAAATGCTCCGAAAGCTCCGGATATGATGTGATAAATTCCCAAAAAGTTCGAAACCATACGACCCACCTGAATCGTGTGGAGATATTCCAATGCCTGCAATGAGGTGCATATTGTTTCATCTGAATTACGGACCTTGACGCAACCACCTACTCCTTTGATACGGTCATCCATATAAAACGGAATTAGAACCTTCTCGATAGCATCCCTATCAAGTGAGGAGTCGGCATCCAAATGAACAATATATTTACCCTTTGCATGGTAAACTCCATAATTAGCGGCACTGGCTTTTCCACCACGCTCGTTCAGACGATAATATTTATCGATATACCCATCTTTCTCCAGATCCCTGCAGATAAACGGTGTATCATCATCAGAACCGTCATCGACGATAATAACCTCAAGATTCTGATACGTCTGTTCACGTAGGGAGCTAACCAACTTGAAGATATGCTTTCCCTCATTTTTCCCTGGGACCAGTACGGTAATCAACGGATTATCTACATATAGCAACATCCGGGCTACGGAATGTTTTCTCTTCCGCTTCCAATAAGTAATGCCACTATAAAACGCCACAAACAGCTCTAACAAAAAATAACGGGGAACCTCTATTATCAGCATGAACCAAAACATACTAAATAAAGAAGATAAGGTTAATCTGAAATAGAAGCATTCAAATATGGCCTGATAAAATTGATAAATCACTTCCATTGTCAATCTAATAAGTAGGTGGAATATTCTTTAATTCCTTAATAAATTGTTCATCAAAATCTTTCTTTGTAACACTGAATATCTCATATCTGATGCTTGCATGTTCCAGTCTAAACGTTATCATTTCTTTTTGTAATGCGGTAAACTGTCTCTCTACAAAAGCTTTTTGGCTTTTTTCCTCATCAATAGAAACTAATTGTGCTATATAAATCATTTTCCCATCCGTAGCTACTTTAAAATTTTTAAACCTCATATAAACATACTGTAGAATAATATGGTCTGAACGGATAGGAAGAACGGCCCCATTCTCACCAATAATCCATAGTCTGCTCAGAACAAGATAATCATCATTAGCGTCATTCATACTAGCCAAAATCCTTAAAGAGTCTGCAAAATTTTCATACGAAGAGATTCCCACCTCAATATCCTTCTGCAATGTAAGATAAGCCTCATTGGATGCAAAAGCATGAATCCCTTTCGCCGTTAACTCAAACTCATAAATATCATACGGAACTAACTGGGCTGTATTAAATGTTTCTTTGCATCTGGCGCAGATAGCATTCATGTCAGGCGTAATGAAATGGTGCGTGCAGCTGTTACAAATATAAATATCAGTAGGACGGTCATAATCGATGCCTATATGTCGCAAATATTTGCCACATTTTGGACATTTCAACATACCATCTACCATATAGGTATCTTCCGGAGAAACATTCGCACAGCGAAAATGATGAATCACAGACTGACTTTGAATATCTGACGTTTTACAATTCGGACATACCTCTACAAAAAGAATATGCGAATGTTGACATTTAGGACACAAATACACCTTATTCAAGAAACGGGTACGACGCATGTAACCAAGCTCAATCAGTTTTAGCTGAAAGAGCCTTCGTAAAGAAATATCCAGAATCCCGGCACGCTCCAAAACTTCCATAAAGGGAATGATGTATCCGGATGTGGACCCTTCGGAAAGCAGCGGAGTCATCTTGAATTTTTTCCGGGAAATCATAAAACGAAAAGAGTGTATAAGAATCGCCTCCTTGGTATCTACCCAACCAACCTGATGTACAATACCCATCTTCCGACGGTTCTGATATATCTGCTCAATTTTATTTGTCACACTTGGTGAAGTTGGTGAATCGGCATATCCATCTATCACTTCGGCAAATATCCCCAACTTGGAACGCAATTTATCCGTTACAAAAATAGGCTTCAATCCTGCACTTCTCTCCAACAAAGGATGAATCGAAAAAATAGCCTGGTAATCCTGTGAAGCCTGTCCGAAAAAAGACTCTATGAATATTGCTTCATAATCTTCCCAACGCAACTCTTTCTTATATTCTTCAGAAAGAATACCATTTACAACTAATATTCTTCTTTCATTATGATTGGTAACAATTTTCCAAGTGTCAAACATTATAACAATAATTTTATATTTAAAATATTTGAAAGATACTCACATATAATCAGGTGTGGATATTAATCACATCCGACTTTTTCTTCACATCAGTTTTCCGGATTCTAACCTTCACAGGGGTTCCCTCCGACAAACACCAAAAAGGGATATACTGTCCTTCTTTCAATCTGAAAATAGTTTGGTTTACTATAATTTCCCGTGAGAAATTACTTTGAAGATTAGGTGGTAATTCGACAGATTCAGCTCCTTGCACGGCTACATAAGCTTCCAAACAAATTTCATTACTTACCACAAGTTCTGCAGGAGTGCCATAAGTACAATATTTCACATCCTCAAACGGTACATAAGCAGTAATATAAATGTTTGATAGATGTACATCTAAAGGTTGCATATATACAATATCCTCAGATCGGAACACTCTGGATTTCTTTGCCGCCGACATTTTGGTTACTATAGCGGAGTCAGAAGATACGTAAAAACGCAATACGTCACGATTAAAATCTTTTTTGCGTAAATGAGTAAGATGTTGCATCTGAATATCTGGGTCTTCTATCCCACTTTTCTCTAATGCCACATTAACGTCTTTAAGTTGTTTCCCTAACAATCCAAGCACACGTTCCTGCATCTGTAAATCTATCTGAACCTCTCGCAGCTGTCGCTCCAAATCCAACTTATACATATTGGTACTAATCCCTAATTGTATATTATGGGTTTCCTTTGCGATATCTTTTTGCAATTCTGCTATTTTATCTTTTTTGATTTTTATCTGGCTGCTGACTTCTTCATACTCAAGAATTGTCTTACGATAGTTAATCAACACATCCACTTCTTTATTTACATTTTCTTGTTCTATGAGATAATCCAGATACATATAGGAGAATACAGTATCACCTGGAATCACAATATCTCCGATTGATTTATTCATATCAAAAACAATCAAGTCTCCAGCCGCTCTTATCTTTTGTACGTTTGCATGTACATATCCTGGAAATTCCAAATAATATTGTTTATATACAATGTAGTAAATTAAGCCGGCCATGAACAATACGAAAAGCGAAATGAATATGACTTGCTGTTTAGCAATTCTCTGTGTCTGCTTTTTCCTTATATATTCTATTTCTGCCTGACGTTCAGGCGTTTTAAACATAAAATTTTTCATAACAATGAATCAATTCTGTTTTATGTAGTCTATATATAAATCAATCTTTTCGCTAGACAAATACCGTTGTAAGCCTATCAGAATGACATTTCTTTGATATTTCAATTGAACAATGGATTCCAAGCAAACAATATATCTGTTATATTCTCGAATACGGTCGGGACGACTATACTCACCATATAAAGTTTTGAATGCCTCTGAACGGCCAAGTAACAAATCCCGCATGCGCTGAATACAATGGTATTCATATATCATCCTCTTGTTTATTTGGCTAAGTTCTTGAATTAAAGAAGATACTTCTTCTTGGAAAACATGATAAGACAAGTCTCTTTTAGTAGTTAATATCTGTTGTTCAGCAGCCAGCGCTTTTCGGATTTTTCTCTGTTCAAAAGACAATGGGATACGTAGATTTACTCCCATATCAATAGAACCTTGACGCTGATTGCCGACCATATTATAAAATCCAAAACGAATGAAGGGTGACACGCTAATGTTACTCCAAAAAGAGGTTTGCTCCATTTGCACATTTATCCGATTATAAGCCAAATCTAACTTTCTCAACTCATTGTTCTGCGACTTAATTGCTTCAAGAAAAAGATCTGTATGTAAGGCAATCGTATCTATCGCTTGATAAGCCAGCCCACTTAATGATTGGTATAAGCTATTATCTGTAGTCTGAATTTGCTCTATCATGAACAACTCATCCGTAACTTTCAGTAATTGATCTGTGCTTGATTGGTGGTTTTCAAATAAAACAGTTTCTGTCTGCTCCAGCAACGAGAGATTTTGTAAGCGTAAGGCCCGTAAGAAGGCTAAAGCTTTCTGATAACGCTGTACATTTTCAGCAGAAAGCCTCTCAATATAACTGCTTTGAATGTTCATTCTGGCATCTACCAGCGTAAGTGCGGCATCAATCTTATGAGCAGCAATTCTTGACTTTCCCCATAAAAGTCCACAATGCATCAAATCCCAGCTCAAGTCTGTTTGAAATCGGTCTTTTACCATGGAGAAATCGCCATCCTCATCGATGAACTGATAAAGCTTATATGGAACAGTACGGTTATAATAGCTACTTGACCACTGAAGGCCAGTCTGATTTTTTACTGCCAAGATATTAGCACGCATTTTCTGGTTCACAGCCTCTTCAAATAGCGCATACCAATCTAAATATCCTTGATTTTCAATAAAAAAGGTTTCACATCCTTTGCTTGGAGTGATATCATCCCCTCTTGAATGAAGAGGTGAATTAGCCTTAAAATCTCTCAATGCCACACAAGGATCAACGAATTGTTGCTTAAGCAATGAATCTAAAAATTCAAACTGCCTATCATATATTGCAAGCAGTTTTGCCTTGTCTACCTTTTGTGCATGTAATATTAAAGCTGAAATCCATAACAATACTCCCATGAATATTTTATATTTCATAATTTCTTGTTTTGAAAAGTATAAAACATGAATAATTCTATTATACGTACTGCCCGTTCAAAAGCTTTCGGGGCAATTTCTCTTGGAAGGAATGTTCCTGATTGCTACTTTTTACTGCATACATAAACTCTTCCATTTCTGCATCGCTGACAACCATCGGAATACAATATCCACCCTTTCGAAATCGAAACTGAAGCGTAGGAATCCGTTGTACAATTTGATCGATCTCACTTTTTTTCCCATAAACAAAAAGAAGATCCTGAATAAACGGAACCTTCTCTCGTATCCGTTTACCATCCTTTGAGATTCTTAAACGCCATTTTAATGGTATAAAAACCTTATATTGTTCATCTACCAACTGTTTATAAGCTGGAGATTTAGAATTAGGACGCTTAAGGTCACGCAGGATAAACCACTGCTCGCTTTCATCAAATCTTTCTTTATCCATTTTTCTTATACATAATCTTATTCAAATAGGATGACATATACTCATCCATACATTTAACTAATTAAAGTCTATATTCACATTTCAGAATACATCTCTCGTTAAGAGATGCATTATATCTTAAATGGTACAGATTTTCAGAGCTTTACGACAAGACAGACAATAAATGTTTAACGAATTGTATTTATTCGCCAAATAAAAATAAATTTCTGGAAGAAGCTGGAAGTTTTTGTCTACTTATTAATATTGTAGATATTAAGATTTTGCGTATATTTGCGATATAAAAAATGCATCTCTTAACGAGAGAAAGAGATTTATTCGGGGATTTTTTAATTCTCGTCTCTATTTTCCCCTTAAAATATTCTAGATTTCTAACAAAATCAAATATAGTTATATTTGACTTGATTTTTGTGCTTTTATGCAGTAGTTATTTGCCGTAATAATATAGGTAAAACACCTAAGAATGTGCATAAAGAAAAAGATTTCTCTTTTTAATCTTACTTTTTAAATTTAAGGAATAAAGGAAATACTACAGTATATAACAGCCTAATTCTGTTACTTTTAAATTAACTGTATTTTCCTTCAATCTTTATGCTAAATGGTATCAATTATCATTTTATTGGCATCATCAATAAGTACATTGTCCAAAGATGCCAGATAAATACGTGTAGTACTCTCAGAAGTGTGTCCCATAGATTCACTAATAATTGATAAAGGGATATTCATGCTCCGAGCAATACTAGCCCATCCATGACGAGCACAATAAGTTGTTAATTTAATAGGACAACCGACCAATTTGCCAATTATTTTCAAATGTGCATTAATTCGATGTAACCCATTTTGATATTGCCGTCTTTCTCCGACCCCAGGAACATTAATTATAGGCAGTAGATAAGGTGAACCGGCAACATGATATCGATTTACAATTTCCTGCATTTGTGCTTCCCATTTTATAGTAAGTAGCTGGTTTGTTTTATGACGAAGATATTTTAAACAGCCATTCTGTAAGTCACTCATTTTCAAATATGAGAGGTCTACAAAGGATATTCCTCTAAGATAGAAACTAAGTAAAAAATAATCACGTGATTCTTCCAAGATTGGAAACATTGTCAAATCCAATTTTTTTATTCTTTGAATAACTTCAGACGATATTGCACGCTTAACTGTCTTTCGCACTCCAGTATAAACATGATTAAAAAGATTGCGACTTTCAGTCAACTCCTTTTCAACAGCACGATTATAGATTGCACGTAAGTTGCGCATATAAAAAGATACAGTATTCAGATTAAGTCCACAATCTTCCATTAGATATGCCTCATATTCCTTTATTAAATCAGCATCCATCTCATCAAAAAACACATCACCTTTATCGCCTCGAAATCTGAGAAAACTATTCATTGATGTAGTATATGTCTCTGCAAGTCGTAGCTTTCCTATATTTCTTAGATGTTGCGTAGTTGCATTAACAAAGCCACAAAAGCTCATCAAACTATTATTTAGAGATTTATAAGTATATACGATACTATCCACAGAATAAGGTTTTCCTGATTGCTCCATACGATTGATAATTGTCTCTAAATGATGAATATCCTTCTGGAGAAGATTCTGAACATTGAAAAGATAACGATATCGCTCAGTTCCTGATCCATAAAATTTTATATGCCCATTTTCCCACTCATCGGAATAGAGTTTATAACTTGTACCTATTTCCCGCATTATGCGATTATGAATCAACCGGAAATAAAGAGTCCCCGGTTTCCCTATGACCTTAGAAGGTCTAAAACTAAGCTTTATCGAAACCATACTCATGATATTAAGAAATTAATATGACTTTACCTCTAAGATATAGAAACAAAGCATTAATTCTTATGTTCATTCTCGTTGTCCATACTGACGCGATACAACATTATGACAGAATTAATAAGATGGGATTTTTTTATAAAATTAAATCAGTAACCACAAACAAATTACTAGAAATTAGATATATAAGTAAAAAACATATCATGATTAATAAACGATTATTATTCCATTTTTTTGATTAGTTTAAAAAATCTAAATCCTCATCTGTCACCCTGCTATTTTTTATTTTCCAGAAGAATGATCTCTCAAATTCACCATTTTACAAAGATACGAAAACACATAAACACAAAATGAAATTTGCACTTGACCTTTCTACGTTTTCCATACGGGAAACATACATTTTCGCTCAGAGAGCCGTATGTATTTCATTCGTAAAACGTACGAATCCGGTCAGTGAAATATAAAAAACGTTTCAGCAATATCATTTATACTAAAAAAGATAATCTATTATATATCAACACAAGTTATCCCTTCCATCAAAGATAAATCCCAATCCTGATTTGCCAGCCGCATTTATTCTTTTTTTCAGGAGAATTTTCTTTATGGCTTACGCCATGAAAATTCTCCTGAAAAAGAATGCGGCGGCAAACGGATTGGAATTAAAGGAAAGATTACAGGGATTAACTGCGACCGACGTGACGCATAGCCGTAAATCAAAGGCGGCTATCCTTATATTCCATATATGACCTCACAAATACTGTGAAAATCCACTTTCCTCAATAACAAAACATAGAGTGCTTGTCAAATCCCGAGATAAGACAGGGATTTCAGTTCCCTCCGATCTGCATAGTCCGGTGGCTTCGCCATGCTTTTACCCCTACTCTTCCTACCACTTTTCATTCTTTTTTCCTGCTGTTTCTACATTCTTTCCTATCTCCGCTATGACATCTGATGATGTCTAATGACATATAATGTCATCTATTTATAAATCAACTGATTACTCAATTTATCATCTTACATTTGGACTGTGAAACAAATCAAGTAGTCACTCAAAACAAAAGATTATGGCACAAGAAAACAGTCCTGACAAGGGAAAAAGGCAAGGCCGGACAAAGAAACCGGAAAAGCCTTATGTGGAACAAATTGATGAGCTTCTGCTGGTACATAACAAGAACGACCCCAAGGAGGGTTTGGGAGTGGTTAGCAAGGCAGACGAGAAAGGCAATTATCAGACGGTTGTACCGGAAGAGAAAAATGAGAACTCATTCCTGAAATTCGACAAGAATTCGAGTATCCTCGAAAACTTCATCAAGAATTTCTGGAGCCAGCTGAAGGAGCCTACGCATTTCAGGCTTATCCGCATGACCTTCAATGATTACAAGCAGAACAAACAGGCGATCAAGGACCTGGCTGAAGGCAAGAAGACAGACGCGGTAAAAGAATTTCTGAAACGCTATGAAATCGTACCGAAGGCAAACAATCAAAAAAACAGTCAAACAAAAGAGGAGGAAACAACAATGGCAAAGAAACAGGAGCAGACAACACAGGCACAGCCTGAGCAGGTATCACAGGTGGAAGCTGCCGCACAGGGACGTGAACAGCAGGAACCGCAACGTCAGCAGACACCCACATACCGCTACAACGAGAACATGATTAACTGGGAAGAACTGGGCAAGTTCGGCATATCCAAGGAAATGCTGGAGCAGTCCGGACAGCTTGACAGCATGCTGAAAGGATATAAGACCAACAGGACCATGCCGCTGACACTTAACATTCCTGGGGTACTGACTGCCAAACTGGATGCGCGTCTTTCATTCATCTCCAACGACGGGCAAGTCATGCTGGGCATCCACGGTATCAGAAAGGAACCGGAACTGGAACGTCCTTATTTCGGACATATCTTCACGGAAGAGGACAAGAAGAACCTGCGTGAAAGCGGGAACATGGGACGCGTGGCTGACCTTAACCTGCGTGGCAATACGACTGAGCCGTGTCTGATTTCCATTGACAAGAATACCAACGAACTGGTAGCCGTACGACAGGAGCATGTCTATATCCCGAATGAAATCAAAGGGATAACCCTGACTCCGGACGAAATTCAGAAACTGAAAAACGGAGAACAGATATTCGTAGAGGGAATGAAGTCCAATCAGGGTAAAGAGTTTAATGCCAATTTGCAATACAGTGCGGAAAGAAGAGGCATCGAATTTATCTTCCCGAAAGACCAGGCCTTCAACCAGCAGACGCTCGGCGGTGTACCGCTTTCCCCCATGCAGCTCAAAGCGTTGAACGAAGGTCATACCATCCTTGTAGAGGATATGAAGCGAAAGAACGGTGAACTGTTTTCCTCCTTCGTTACCATGGACAAGGTAACAGGCGGTCTCCAATATACGCGTCACAATCCAGAAACGGGAGAAATCTACATACCGAAGGAAATCTGTTCGGTACAACTCACACCGGAGGACAAGGAAGCGTTACGCAAAGGACAGCCCATCTATCTTGAGAACATGATCAACCGTAAAGGTGAGGAATTCTCGTCATTCGTCAAGCTGGACCTGGCAAGCGGAAGACCACAGTATTCCAGAACTCCGGACGGTTTCAACGAACGACAGGCACCTACCATCCCGGCTGAGGTTTACGGACACCTGCTTTCGGCACAGGAAAGAGCAAATCTTCAGGACGGAAAGGCCATCCTTGTAACGGGTATGAAAGGTCCCAACGGCAAACCGTTCGATTCCTATCTGAAAGTAAACGCAAACACCGGACAGCTGCAATATTTCCAGGAAAATCCGGATGTACGCCGCAATACTTCACAGCGTGCTTCACAGACTGACAATACCCAGCAGCAGGAGCAGAAAAAAGGTGCAAAACAGGCTGTCTGACCTGAACGGGATTCAAATCAATCAAATCATCAATTACTAAAAAAGGAAAGAACATGAACAAGACCAATCATCATATCTACAAGGCTGAACAAATCGACTGGGAAAAACTGGAATCGGTCGGTATCAGCAGATCGCAAATTGAAAAGGACGGAAATATGGACCTGCTCCTTCAGGGAGAGGAAACCAATGTCATGTCCATTAAAATCAAGACCCCTGTATTTTCACTTACCATGGACGCCACACTCAGTCTGATTGAAGACGAGAATGGAAATCCGGTCATCAGCATAAACGGTATCAACCCTTCAGGTGAATAAATAAGAAACCATAATGTATCATCTCTCTTTCCATACGGATTTACCGTATGGAAAGATATAAAAACAGAATTTATCATGATTGCCATATTAACAGACAAACCAAGTGTAGGAAAAGAAATCGGAAGAATCATCGGTGCAACCAAAGTAAGAAACGGATATGTGGAAGGAAACGGCTACATGGTTACATGGACTTTCGGGAACATGCTGTCACTGGCCATGCCGAAGGACTACGGAACCCAAAAGCTGGAACGGAATGACTTTCCTTTCATCCCGTCCGAATTTGAGCTGATGGTACGGCATACACGCACCGAGAACGGATGGATACCGGAGATTGATGCCGTGCTCCAGCTTAAAGTAATCGAGAGGGTGTTTCAGGCATGCGATACCATCATTGCGGCTACCGATGCCAGCCGTGACGGGGAAATGACATTCCGCTATGTCTATCAATACCTGAACTGTACACAGCCTTGCTTCCGTCTGTGGATTTCTTCTCTTACCGACGAGTCTGTGCGTAAAGGCATGGAAAACCTGAAGCCGGACAGTTGCTACGACAGCCTGTTCCTTGCTGCCGACAGCCGCAACAAGGCAGACTGGATTCTCGGAATCAACGCCAGTTATGCCATGTGCAAGGCGACGGGCTTTGGCAACAATTCCCTCGGACGGGTACAGACACCAGTACTGGCCGCCATCAGCAGACGCTACCGTGAAAGGGAGAACCATATTTCATCGGATAGCTGGCCCATCTACATCAGCCTAAAAAAGGACGGTATCCTCTTCAAGATGCGCCGCACACAGGACCTTCCCGACAAAGAATCCGCAACAATGTTTTTTCAGGACTGCAAGCTGGCACATCAGGCACAGATTACCGGTATCTGTCACAGCGTTAAGGAAATACTTCCACCGGAACTGCTTAACCTGACACAACTTCAGAAGGAAGCGAACATCCGCTATGGTTTTACCGCATCAGAGGTGTATGACATCGCACAGTCTCTTTATGAAAAGAAACTGATTTCCTATCCACGGACTTCCAGCCGTTGTCTGACGGAGGATGTGTTTGACTCGCTTCCACCAATCATGGTGCGTCTGCTATCATGGGAGCTGTTCCCTGCCGCTAAAGGAACTGGAGGTATTGACATATCCAATTTGTCCCGCCACGTAATAAGCGCAGAAAAAGCCAATGTACATCATGCCATCATCATTACAGCTATCCGTCCCGGAAATCTGTCCGAAAAGGAAATGCAGGTTTACAGACTTGTAGCCGGAAGGATGCTTGAAGCATTCATGCCTCCGTGCCGCATAGAAACGACAAATGTTGAAGCGGTTTGTGCAGCGCAACATTTCAAGGCCGAACAAACAAGAATCATTGAAGCCGGCTGGCATGACGTGTTCATGCGTTCCGACATGGTTCCAAAATCGGGATATTCCGTCAATGAACTCCCCGAAGTGAAGAAAGGTGATAACCTGAATGTATGCGGATGCAATATGGTACACAAAAAACAGCTGCCGGTAGATCCGTTCACAGATGCAGAACTGGTGGAATACATGGAACTGAACGGATTGGGCACGGTATCTTCACGTACCAATATCATCCGTACACTGGTTAACCGTAAGTATATCCGTTATTCAGGGAAATATATTGTTCCGACCCCGAAAGGTATGTTCACCTACGAAACCATCCGTGGAAAGAAAATTGCGGATACTTCACTTACAGCAGACTGGGAAAAACAGCTGACCGGACTTGAAAGCGGAATGATAACCGGGCAGGACTTTCTTAATAGGATCAGGACTCTCGCCAAGGAAATGACCGATGACATTTTCAACACCTATTCCACAAAAGAAGAATAACATCCATATCAATATAACCACAAGAATGCAGGCCGGAAGGTCTGCATTTTTTGTGTCCGTACAGAAAAGAATCTGTTTTTCCGCTTTTAAGCGGCAAAGGTCTTGGATTGCCTGCCTTTTGTCGCAAGGCTGCCCTCATGGGCTTGGCTGGACAGGAAAAAATCATCCTCGCTGCGCTCCGGTATTTTTTCCTGCCAGGCCTTGCGCAAAAAGGCAATCCAAGAGGCCGGAGGCCTATAAAATCGGGAAAACACATCCCGATGGGATTATTCATTCATAAAATTAAGGATTATGGAACTACAGATTATCGAAAGTATCAGCAAGCATGCGGTAACCCTGGTACTGGTTATCGGAATACTTATGCTGACAGACAAAGGTATCATGCCTACAGGTATGATTGCAATGCTCCTGCTCACCGGAGGAATCATAGGATTTCTTTTCAGAGCTCTTCTACTGATTGTCAGGATAGCATTTATCTTTTTCATTGTCGGACTCCTGTTTTTCTAACCAATAAAATCAACATATATGAAAACAAGTACATGTATATCTTCTGCTCCTGTCATGCCGGCTGTATGGCCACAGAGCGAACATATCAGACCGGTCAAAAGACGTCTGCCCAATACAGTTGATGAACCTAAAAACATCGGCTACTATCTGGAATCTCTGCGTGATATTGCAAGCAGACCGGACAGGAAGGATGTCCTGAAAGAATTCTTCAAGGAAACTTATGTATAACCATAAAATTTTTCAATTATGTTTTTTCAATCTATTTATCAAATGATTACAGCAGGTACGGATCTGAATATCAATATCCGTAAAGTGGATAACAGCCTGAGTGTGGCAGTCATGCCAAGGCGGAACAGCCTGAAAGAGGATACACGGCAAAACATGGTGCCATTGGTCGTGAACGGAACACCGGCAGAACTGGATATGGGCTTCCTGCAGACCATACTCCAACCGATACAGAAGGTACAGGGACTGCTTGTCAATGCGGAAAATTTCGAGAAACAGGCAGAAAAGGCTACATCACAGGCCAAATCATCCAAAACTCCAACAGTACCGGCTGAATCAAAGGAAGCCAGGGAAAAACGTGAAAAGATGGAAAAGCTCCTCAAGAAGGCTGATGATGCAACTGCCGCAAAAAGGTTCTCCGAAGCAATGACATGGCTGAAACAGGCACGGGTGCTGGCTCCTACAGAAAAACAGAAGGATATTGACGAAAAGATGCAGGAAGTACAGAAACAGGCCAGTGCAGGAAGCCTGTTCGGTATGGTAGAGGAACCAGCGCCGGTAATTCCCCAACCACAAGGCAATATGAACGGTCAGTCACAACCAGGTATGCAAACAAGCATATTCCCGGAGCAACAGACACATACTATGAATCCTGAACCTGTCATGCAGCCTGCTCCACAGCAGATTCCACAGGAAATGCCTCAACCGGTATATGGAACGAACGGAGCATATATCCAACCTGCTCCAAACCGCCCCGTAATGCAAGGAACAGGTATGCCACAAGGAACTACAATGCAGCCCTATCCGCAGCAGCCGGCTTACCAGCCTGAGGCGGCTCCTTATCCACAACAACAGGTACGGCAGCCGACAAACGGCCATATACCGAACGGAACGGCACAGGTACAAAACGGAAACGGACGGGAATACCAGACTGCACCGGCTACCCATGAGACATTCTGCTTCGATCCGGAAGACGAAAATGACAGGGAGCTTCTAAGAGAGGACCCGTATGCGGAATATCCGGATTTTCCGGCTGAGTACCGGATGAAGGACGAGGCACAGGTAGAAATGGTATACTGCTGATATATAAAAATAAATGACTTATAAAACCAATAAACAATAAACAATATGGCACTGGAAATTAAAGGAATGAAAAGAGTATTCAAGATGAAGAAGAACAGTCAGGAGATCGTACTGGACGATCCGAACGTAAACATGTCTCCGGCTGAAGTGATGGACTTCTATTCAATGAACTATCCGGAACTGACCACCGCAACCGTACACGGACCGGAAATCGAAGACGACCGGGCGGTATATGAATTCAAGACAACCATCGGAGTGAAAGGGTAAGGACATGAAAAAAGGACAACGTAAAGACAAGAAACCATGTACACAACTTACGGAACGGGCTTTGGAAAATTTAGCCAGACTTATCATATCGGAACTCGAAAATACGGACATAAGCCGGGGCATCAGAAGCAGGAAGAAAAGAAAACTCCCTCCAGCAGAAAGCCTCATGGTTTTCTGAACACGAGAATACCTTCCATCGCTCCCGACCTGTATGTGGAGAATGACAGGGATGTAACGGTAAATGTCACCACCAAAGAGAATCTTGATTTCCTGTACCGTTCAGCCATGAAGTATGCGCAGCTCCTGGATGTGGAGCTGCCATACCATCCTACAGGCAGGACTTCCATAAGAGAAAAATATGCCTGCTATATAATGCGCTAGATTCCATAGTATCTCATCATGTAAATCTGGAACTTATTGGTGACAGGCTCCAGTTCTGCATCTACCATTTCCATGAATGGCCGGATTATACGCTTTTCTTTATACCGATAGACTTTACGGAAAGGCTGCACGGTGAAATTAAAAAGATTACACTGGAGTTCATCAGAAGGTTCATCAAGTATCACAGGATGATGGATATAACCGATACCCCTTATTTTGAAATGTCGGAAGTCTGTATCGATTATGTGGACTTTGAACAGCTTGATGAGGAAGAGAAAAAGGATTTGTACAGAAAGGAAAAGCTTTTCAGGTCATATGAGAAAGGGAGAATCCACAGGAAGCTGTGCCGGATGTACTCCAGAGCTTTCTGTAGGAATCTGGAAGAACATATCCGCAACTGTACTCCTTCCAGCGATAAGGAAAGAAGACTTTTGGAACTGATTACCGAAGGGCTGTCCCTGATTGCAAAGGACAGCCCTTATATCTTGAATTATGACTATGATTATGCAAGCGAAAAGGAAAGGGATTTCGAGCCGCCACCACTCGAATATCAGATTCTGCTTACATATTCCATTACGGATACGGTTACCAAAGACATGGAAAGCTGTTTCAATACTGATTGTCAGGAAACATATAACCAGACTCCCGTATCATTTACCTTCATCACACCGGAAACTGAAAAACTGTTCAGACCAGAGAATTATCCGGAACGTTTCTCCAGATGGTTTGAGAAATTTGTAGAACATGTTACCTATAATTTATAAACATCATGAATGAACTGACCCAAAATATTCAAAAAATGATGGTGCCGAAGGCGGCTATCATAGCCTACAAGTATGAAGACAGAAGAAATTCTGACACCAGGTACTTCATAGAATTGCGTCCCATCGGGAAAAGCGGACATATGGGGGCAGGTATCCCCGTCACATACGAATTCATGAATACCCTGCTGGAATCCTACACGGAAGAAATGAGCGGGATACCGGCAGGAAGAGTCCCCGATAACATGCTGGCCTGCAATCCGAGAAAAGGACAGGAAGAATATATCTGGTACAATCCGCCCGGAAAGAGACAGATGTTCTTTCACAAGGATCTCAATATACAGGACGGCATATTCAATCTGCCGGGAATTGTTTATCATGTAAAAAACGGAAGCATGGACGTATTCGCCTTCAAGGGAAAACGTCCAATGGAGACGACTCCACTGTTCCGTGCCCCGTTCTTCAACGTGACCGGGTCAAGTGTCTGCCTTGGCAGCAGTTCTCTGGAAAAGCCACAGAACCCGACTTTCCTTTCCCTGCTGGAATACTGGGAAAAACGGTTCTGGCTGACTGAATTCTCCCATCTTGGAGGAAATGTCAATCCTACCGTTTCAAATCTTGTCATCGTCACCGAGAACATAAGAAACAATCCGTTCGATATGAACGAACTCAAGCCCATGAATAAAAAACTTAAAGACATACTTCCATGAAAAAAATACATTTTACCGACCGCTACCTGCTCAATCCGCGTCATCCGGTAACAGTATTCGTCATCGGAGCAGGAGGTACCGGCTCACAAGTGATAACCAATCTGGCACGCATGAGCATGGCACTTCAGGCATTGGGCCATCCCGGACTACATGTCACCGTATTCGATCCCGACACAGTAAGCCAGGCCAATATAGGACGCCAGCTTTTCAGTGAAACAGAACTGGGACTGAACAAAGCCGTATCACTAGTCACACGCATCAACCGTTTCTTCGGATACGCATGGACTGCCGAACCGCAATGTTTTCCTACCAGGAATTTTTCTGAAGACAGCACAGCAAATATCATCATAACCTGTACGGACAATATACGTTCACGTCTTACGCTTTGGAAGTTCCTGAAGAAAGTCCGCAAAGAAAACTTCAGTGACCATTCGGCTCCCATATACTGGATGGATTTCGGGAACAGCCAGACAAAAGGACAGGTCATCATCGGTACGGTACGTGAGAAAGTTCTCCAACCTTCTTCACAGGAATATATTCCCATGCCTAAAATGAATGTCATCACCGAGGAAGTGGATTATGCAAAAATCAAGGAAAAGGAATCGGGGCCGAGCTGTTCACTGGCGGAAGCTTTGGAAAAACAGGATTTGTTCATTAACTCCATACTGGCACATATCGGATGTGACCTGCTCTGGAAAATGTTCAAGGAAGGAAAGACACTGTATCGCGGTGCCTATGTCAATCTGGAGACATTGAAAGTGACCGCAATCCCGGTATAATGACGGAAGTGACCGTATCATCTTTCCATCAAAATACGGTCACTTATTCTATTTGCTACTTATTATTTACTACGTTCTTACCACGCTGGAGCAGGAAACTCTGTATCTCTGAGGCGAGATAGAATGATTTCCCGTTCTTTTCCACCGAGTAATATTTAATCTTGCCCTCTTGCCTGTAACGTGCCAAAGTTCTTTGTGACACACCAAGGAGTTCTGCCAGATCCACATTATCAAGCAGTTTGTCTCCGTTCATACATTCTTTCAGACGGTTCATCTGGTCCAGTTTCTTTTCAATGCGGGCAAACCCCTCTACCATGGTTCCTATCAGTCTTTCGAGTATCTCATTATCTATATATGACATAATTCCAATGTTATTAAGTGAATAAATCGATACTCTCTTCGTGCGCACTCTAAGAGTATGTACTTATAGTAGTGAAAATAGTATGCCACATAGTTCATATTTATTTTATATTACCACTTAACTGCTGATAATCTGAAACATACAGAATAATGTCTAAATATTAGTGTAAACCAAAAGTGTAAACTATATAATACGGAAATCAAGTATCGGTTAACATGATTAACTTTCATGACATCTAATGAATTTTGATGCTATCTGATGAAGCAATCAAACATAATATATATTGCAGCAATTACCTTTATCCCAACAATCCTAAAATACCAAATATGGAAATAGTCAATATTGAAGCAAAAACATTTCAAGAAATGCTAGATGCATTATTTAATCTAGAAAAAGAAATCAATTTATTGCGAAATCAACACCCTAATTGTCAGCTAAATGAATGGTTAGATAATCAAGAAGTATGCGAAATACTAAATATTTCACTCAGAACATTACAGTACTTAAAGAACCGTGGGAATATTACATTCACTCAAATTGGCCGCAAAACGTACTATCATAAACAAGAAGTCATGAATCTAATTAAGGGACAGCAATATGGGAAAAATACTGACAAAAAATGATAAAGAAATCATCGATTTCTTTAACCGAATCCAAGATTTAAAGGAGATTTTAAAATCACTTAAAACTTATCAATTGAGAAGTCTCCAAAATGAACAGTATATAACAGACTCTGAACTTGCGGAAAAATTAAAACTTTCAAAACGTACTTTATCCGAATACAGGTGTAATGGAATATTACCTTATTATCAAATTGGTAAAAAAATTCTTTATAAAGAAAGTGATATTGAAGAGTTATTAGCTAAGAACCGGACAAACATATTCGGCACCCAATTTTAACTGATAAATTTAAAATCACAAGAAGGAATAGCTTGTAAACAATTCCTTCTTGTGCCCCTTTTTTCATTGTCTAAAGCTCCGTTCAACATTTTCCATATCATTCAATATGGACTGATCCAAAACTTTCGCATAGTGTCTTGTCATATTAAGATTGGCATGTCCAAGGATCTTTGCAACATTCTCCATCGAAACTCTATTTGCCAAAAAGACTACTGTAGCAGCTGTATGCCGTGCAACATGTGTTGTTAATTTCTTCTTTATACCACAAATATCAGCTATTTCTTTCAAATATGCATTGGTTTTCTGATTACTGGAGACCGGCAATAACAACCCCTTAGCATTTGTTGATGCAAAATCCTTATACTTTTCTAGAATTTCTTTTGCAGCACTAAGCAAAGGAATGTTACACATTTCCTTCGTTTTCTGTCTCATTTTTCGAATCCACATATTTCCCTGGGCATCTTTAATTAAATCCTCAGCAGTTAATTGAGAAACATCCACAAAAGCCAAACCCGTGAAGCAACAAAACACAAAAATATCACGAATACGCTCCAGTCTTGGTATCGTTATTTTCTTTTGTCTGATACGTTTCAATTCATCGTTAGATAAAAAATCTACATTAACTTCTTCAGCTTTAAAACGAAGTCCAAAAAAAGGATCTCTTTTAATCCAATCATTACCTATAGCTATACGTATTACTTTCCGGAAATTTTTTATATGCTTAAGAGCTGAATTATTCTGACACGACTTCTCGGTCTTTAAGAAAAATTCAAAATCTCTAACAAATTCCTGATTAATCTCGGGAAGGGGGATATCATCTTTACGATACCTCTGTTTAAGAAACTGCTTTAAATATAACAAAGTCGTATCAAATTTTCTAACCGTCCCTTCCACATATTCTTTACCAATAAGTGCACGACATTTATCATTGTGATCTTCGAAAACTTCCAACAACATCTTTACATCATTACCACAATATCGATTTATTATAGCATTTGCTGTAACAGGAGTAGACATGTCCAAAACTAATTCTTGATGTATCTGGTGCATTTTTAAACGGATAGCTTCAAGATAACTATTCAGTTCTCTTGCAACTCTGTCTTTTCCAAGAGCACACCCTTTAGCTGGACTCCAACGATTAACCAAAATACTGCGTTTAATTCGGATCTCTGCTATTTGCTTATTCAATGTCAAACGCAAACAAATTGGTGCTTCACCATTTTTTAGAAGTTTTGTCTTCTTAATAAAGAACAAAATGCTCATTGTTTCTCTTTCTTCTCTTGCCATAAACCAATTTCTTTTGTTTCTACAAATTTAATTTATTTACCACAAGATGAATTCATGCAAAACACTGATAAATAATGAAATAGAATCATATCCGTGGGACTTTTTTAGGGGCTAAAAAAAGTCCCACGGATAAGTCCTTTCTTTCTTTCCGAAAACCACCTTATTCTGCATAGTAAAAAACAAAAAAGTTCTGCAAATCAATTGATTTTCAGAACTTTTCTACTTTTTGCACTAATTTGTTGTACACCCTCAGGGATTCGAACCCTGGACCCACTGATTAAGAGTCAGTTGCTC
>ERZ779865.923-NODE-923-length-23861-cov-7.097790_pt1 | contig 23861 bp, 30 predicted proteins | sample MGYA00433088_ERZ779865 | MGnify/ENA primary metagenome ERZ779865 (study PRJEB29588, sample SAMEA2151703) | human gut metagenome | biome: human gut; feature: human-associated habitat; material: faeces | place: Denmark | collected 2008/2010 ... | reverse complement strand
CCCCCCTTTCAAGAATGAAAATCTTGCGTCCTAACCGATAGACGAACGGGCCATCTTGCTAACGATTTCTCTTTTAGCGTTTTGGGATATCATTTTCCCGATTGCGAGTGCAAAGATAGAGCTTCTTTTTTTACCGACAAAGCTTTTAGGGAAGAAAATTTATAATTTATCACTGTTTTAACTTTTGTTTGGAACTCATATCTCTCAGATGTATGTCTAATGCCTTTACGGAAATGTTTATCTCCCAGACACATACACATAGAGAAGCAGCCAAAAGCACGAGCGCCGCACCAAACAGGTAAATAGCCCAATCTAACAGATGAATATAGATAAAAAACATCGCGACCACACACAGCAGCAAACTGGATATACCTAAAATCTGCATGCTCTGAATCAGCGAAAGCCGCTTCCTGAGATTCCTGATTTGCTCTATTTCCTGTGGATTTCCATGCCGTTCATACTGGTCCGTCAGGCTGCGAACCACATTCGTATAAGCCAAGAAACGGTTTGTGTAGGCCAAGAGTATTAGTGATATGGCCGAAAACAAAAGTGAAGGTGTTGTCAGATCAAGCATGTTGAGTGAATATATTATTGAATTATCGTTTATCAGTTCCCGTATCCAGAGGTTTCCTTAATTAAACTAGTCCGGCTGTTAACCGAACAGCTTATTATTCCACAAAGATACAATTTATAACCCCAGAATTTCTATCTTTGTTTAAAAAAAGTCATGCTATACAAGACGCAAGGAATCGTACTTCATTCGCTCCCCTATAAGGATGTGTATACGATTCTCCATATATATACGAAAGATTTCGGGCGGGTTTCCTATTTAGTATCCCGCAAAAGCAGCAAGCGGTCGTCCCTGTCTCGCTCCCTGTTCATGCCGCTTTCCATCCTGGATCTGGAAGTGGAGCACCTCAACAAACGAGACATCCAGCGTATTAAAGAGGCACATCTTTTTCTCTCGACTTCTTCGCTGCAAGCCGATCCGGTAAAGAATGTCCTGGCTCTTTTCCTGTCGGAAGTTCTCTTCCGGGTAGTCAAAGACACGCAAGCCGACGAACGCATGTATGCTTTTCTGACCGATTCGATCCGCATCCTCGAGGTTACCGAAAAAGGCATCGCCAATTTCCACCTGGTCTTTCTCCTGAATCTGCTACATTATTTAGGGATTTTCCCCAATACGGTCCGACAACACGACGAACACTATTTCGATATGCTGAACGGAATATTTGCCAGACAGCAACCCACTCATCCCTATTTTCTGACGCCTGCCGAAACCGTCGCCTGGCAGCGGATTTTGAAGATGAACTATGAGAATATGTCACTTTACTCTTTTTCCCGCCAAGACCGCCAGCGAATCATCCATCGCATTTTCGAATACTACAAACTTCATCTGCCCGAATTTTCTGAGATCCGCTCTTTGCAAGTCCTTCAGTCCTTATTCGACTAAGCCGTTTATTTGATTTAAAAAGGTAGGCAGAAAAGAGACAAAAGCCGGCGTCTTTTGTTGAAAAGCCGGCGCAAAATGATAAAAACATAGGCAGGAATTTATGAAAAGCCGGCGCGTTTTTCAACACTCTCTACCTAAAATGTTTGGCGATTTAACGAAAAGGTCTTACTTTTGCTTCCTCAATCCTTGCCGCCCTTGTAGTTCAACGGATAGAACGACGGTTTCCTAAACCGTAAATTTGGGTTCGATTCCCAACGGGGGTACATTCCAATTGACAATTGACAATGGTGAATTGACAATGGAGACACAAAAAAATCAATTGACGAATTGAAAATTACAGATAAATTTCCCCTAACTATATGTTGAAAACGATTATTATGGTAGGCATGGGCAGTTGCTTAGGAGGCATTGTGCGCTATCTTTTGTCACGCTTCATACAGAACTATTGGAGCAATTCCTTTCCAGTGGGCACGTTAGCTGTCAATGTATTGGGTTGTTTGGCTATCGGTTTGTTCTATGGCCTGTTTGAGCAAGGCAATCTGACGAATTCACAATTGAAGATGTTCCTGACTGTAGGTTTGTGTGGGGGATTCACTACTTTTTCTACCTTTGCCAACGAAAACGTACAATTGATCCGAGACGGTCATTTCCTCTATTTTTCTCTTTATACATCATTCAGCCTGCTGGCAGGTTTCCTGATGATCTATGCAGGCTATTCACTGGTAAAATGGTTGTTCTGATCATCCTACCAGCCATTCCTTGAACTCGGCCACACGCGCCTTGCTGACCAGTACTTTCTCGACAGTCGGCGCTTTCAGATTGATAGAAAGCCGACCGTTAAACCACAAGTCGATATCCAGAATTGCTTTTTTGGAGATAAGAAACTGCCGGTTAGCCCGAAAGAAAAGATGTGGATCCAGACTTTCGGCCAGTTCATCAAGTGTCTGGGGAAAGAGATATTCATGCAGCTGGCTGTCAACAGCCTTCACATTCCCGTCGGCTATATAAAAGAACAGAATGGAATCGACCGAAATAGGAAGCAGCTTATCCCCTTTCATCGGAATAAGGAAATGCGTCTTAAAACTCTCTGCCCGTTTTAATTCCTGGAAAATCTTCAGATAATCAGGCTCTTTTTCCGGAGTCGCCATTTCTGCTGCCGGAGAAAATCGTTTTAATTTTTCCAAAGCCCGCTGCAAATCTGGCCGGTTGATCGGCTTCAGCAGGTAATCAATGCTGTTCACCCGAAAAGCACGCAAGGCATATTCATCATAGGCTGTGGTGAAGATGATGGGGCACGTGATAGTGATGTGCTCAAAAATCTCGAAGGCCGAGCCGTCGGCCAGATGAATATCCAGGAACACCACATCCGGCATCGGTGAAGTACGGAACCACTCCAGACTGTCGAAGATACTGTCCAGTTCACCAACCACCGTCATCTCCGGCGCCGTTTCAGCCAACAACGCTTTCAGGTTGCGCAAAGCCGCTTTTTCATCTTCTATAATCAATGCTTTCATATTAGAGGCAGAATGACGATAAAATGATTATTTTCTTCCTTTACAACGATTTCCTTGTTAAATAAGAGCTGGTATCGTTTCGACAGATTACTCAGCCCGATATGTGTTCCACTGGTGGCCGTCATCTTGGGCTGTATCGGATTCGATACGATCAGGTTATCTCCCTCCGTCCAGATGCGGATATGCAGCGGATGCCGGTTACTGATCTCATTGTGCTTCACGGCATTCTCTACCAATAACTGGACCGACACCGGAGGCAGCGTCTTTGATAAAGTTTCCGGCGCGACATCGATATCAAAAACCAGATTGTCTTCAAACCGCATCTGCAGTAGATAGATATAAGAATGCACAAAATTCATTTCTTCCTCTAACGTCACCCGATGACTGTCGCTTTCCTGCAGAGAATAACGCAGTACTTTCGACAACTCCTGCAAATAATCCTGCGCTTTCTCAGGTGTTTCCCGAATGAGGGAATTTAGGGTATTCAATGAGTTGAACAACATGTGCGGATTCAGCTGACTCTTGAGCGATTCATACTGATTGACCAGATTGGCTGTCCGCAACATCTGGTTTTCGACCAGCATCCGCCGGCTCTTCCGGTTCAGGTACATCAAATAACAGCTGCCTGTAACGATAATGGAAATCAACCCGTCACGCAGCGGATGCAGATAATGGTGCAAGCTGGCATCGATGGCTGGGATATTAAAGTAATGATGCAACCAGACAAAACCCTGCCCCAACAGACTGCTGCCAATCCATGTAATCACAAATGAACTCACCACATGCTGCCGCCTGACATGGATTGAATCTTTATTGAACTTGAAAAGCCACGTATTCAACCCGAACAGCAGGATTAATGACAGATAAGTAAATATCACCTCGTTCACAACATCTATCGGACGCATATCCGGGAAAGGTGCCTGGCCGGTATCCAAATCCAGCAAAGCTATCAATTCCGGGAAATGCGTAAGAAACGCCACCATGATGGAGATGACGTTTATCATGAACAAATATCTGTCAAATCGGATGAGTTTCATACAGCAAAGTTAATCGTTTTTCCGGATTTTCGCACTCACGTACATGCCCGGACGGAACCGGCTGTTCTGGTCCTTTACCCGAGCATAGACCTGCAGGGAACGGTTGACGTCGTCTACTTCCTGTCCAATCGTGATAACTGTTGCTTCGAAGGTCTGTGATCCCATGCCATTGACCTGGAACTCGACCGAACTGCCCACCTGCAAATAGTCAAGATCCTTTTCATAGGCTGTCAGTTCAAGTAATGTCTCCCCTTTATTAATGATATCACATATCGGTTCACCCGCATTCAAATAGGTTCCCAAATTGACTTTCATGTTCGTAACATAACCGTCGAGCGGAGATTTCACCTGCAGATACGGCTCAATCCCCTGGTCATGTAACTGACGGACATCCACCTGCAGCAGTTTCAGCTGGGCAGCCCGCCGCATCCATCCGGCTCTTCATCGAAAGATAATCGGCCTTGCTCTGCTGGAAACGCTTCTGCGAAGCAGCTTCCTGCTCTGACAACATCTTCTGCCGGTTATATTCTTTCTCCAAGTATTCTGCCTGGGCTGCCGATTCCAGATAGGTCTGTTGCAGTTGGATGAATTCCGGGTTTTCCAGCGTAGCAATCACCTCTCCTTGTCTGACATAACTTCCCGGTAAAAGGTTTGTGCTGTGAATGCTTCCTCCCATTGTCAGCGTAACTGTAGCCTGCCGCTGGGGCGGAACAGTGATAACTCCGTTGTAAGAAGCCGACTTAGCTACGTTGGTAGCCGAACTGACGGCATCGGTTTGCTGTACTGAATCTGCCTGGGCAACTGTTTCTGTGGCAGGAGCCGGAGTAGCATCTTCTTGCTGACTGGCAGGTTGCGGATTATTACAAGATAAAAGGAATAATCCGAGGGTGCTTGCTATGTATATCTTTTTCATCTTCTATAATATTTACGGTTCGTTATTAGTTATCTCCTTCTGTATATAATTCCAGTTCCAGTACCGAAATGTTGTAGCCATACACGGTCTCGATATACTTCTGACGGATATCGCGGGCACTGGTCAGGCTCTGCACAAACTCGACGATGTCGATTTCACTTTCCTGAAACTGCAACAGGGCATTCTTCTGCAGTGACCGGGCTTCGCGTAAGGCAGCCGTCGTGAAGTAATTCAGACTTTCCTGTTGCTGGCGCAGCTTGTTGTGCAGTTCTACCACCTTATTATTCAACTGGCGGCAATTGTCATTGGCTTCCAGCTGAGCAATATGCCAGTCGATCTTCGCCTGCTTGCTCCGGCTCTGCTGCGGGAAGAACAAGACCGGAAAAGAAAGTCCAACCATCCAGGCATTCAGCCCGTTCAGTGGAGAAATCTTCTGCCGGGTATAACCGACTGACAACTCCGGAAAGAATTTACTCCGTTCAACGCGCAACAAGGCCTGCTTCTCGTCCACCCGGCTGTTGAAATAATCCAGGTGAATCTGCGACGGCGTATAAGTAACCGGCATAGGAAAACAGCTCATAGTTGTATCCGCCGGAAGAATCGGCTCGTTGGCATAGCAGCTCCAGGCAAAACGGCGGCCGGCAAGCGACAGTTCTTCTTTCGCCTGTATCCACCGTGTATGCATATCGGCAGCCAGTGTCGAGATCATGTCGCGCTGCAACTGGCTGATATCACCCTGTGCATAACGTAAATCGCCAGTCTTCCGCAACATTTCTGCCAGCTGCTGCTGCTCATCATACAGCTTGTACAGCTGAAAAGCATACAAATAATAAGCCCATGCCCGCTTAACTTCGGCTACAATTTCTTTCTTCACCAGATCCCGATAATGCGTTCCTCCGGCAATCTGTGTCTTAACCAAGGCATTCCGGTAGAAAGGAGTCAGCAACGAACCCAACGACTGCTCAATGGCCAGCTCGTTATCATTCCGATAAGCTCCGTTCAACTGTCCCCATGAATAGTTAAACGACATGTTTCCACCATCCCAGATTTCACCCCGGGCAGCCCGGCTTTTCTCCAAAGCAGCTTCGGCTGTCTGCAGACGAGGATGATGCTGCAGGGCAATCTCGACAGCCTCGTCCAGCGAAACTGTCTTCGTCTGTGCCTGACCCGCAGCCGGAATCAGAAGACAGGCCAGTAACAAAGCGGCTTGCGTATACTTCGTTTTCCGAGTTGCTCTACGACGCCATCCGGCAGAAATCTGATTCACCAGCTTATAAAAAGTTGGGATGATAATCAGCGTCAGGATTGTTGAAACCAGCAATCCGCCAATCACTACTGTTGCCAGCGGGCGCTGCACTTCTGCACCGGCCGTTTTAGCAATAGCCATCGGTACAAAACCCAACGACGCAACCAGACCGGTCAGGAATACCGGACGAAGCAGATGCGGGCAACCTTTCCTGATAATGCGATTCGTACACATTGTATATAGATTATGTTTTCGTAAGTCATTGAAATGATTGATCATCAGAATACCATTCAACACCGCCACACCAAAGAGGGCTATAAATCCGACTCCCGCCGATATACTGAACGGCAAGCCACGCAGCCAGAGGGCCACAATGCCACCGATGAGCGACAAAGGTACTGCCGAGAACACGACCAGCGTGTAAATAACACTTCGGAAAGCGAAGAACAGTAACAGCAGAATCAACAGCAAGGCTATCGGGATAACCACCATCAAGGTTCGGATCGCATTCTGCAAGTTCTCGAACTGACCGCCGTATTCAAAGTAATAGCCCGGCTTCAACTGGACATTCTTATCTAATGATTCCTGAATTTGGGAAACGACTTGTTGGATATCGGCATTGCGCACATTGACACCGATGACGATACGTCGCTTGGTAGCATCCCGATTGATCTGCAATGGTCCGTTGACCAAGTCTATCGAAGCCACTTCGCTTACCGGAATCTGAATGCCTTCGGCCGTGCGGACAAATAGTTTATCCAGATTCAGGTCTTTCACCTTATCATTATCCAAACGCAGGACCAGATCAAAGCGCCGTTCGTTCTCAAAGACGACACCGGCCGTTTCGCCAGCATAAGCCGTACGGATAATGGTATTCAGCTCTTCGATATTGATACCATAGCGGGCAATCTTCCGCCGGTCATAATTCACCACTAGCTGCGGCAAGCCCATTGCCTGCTCCACCAAGACATCGGCCGCACCCGGCACCTGTTCAACATAGCGGGCCGCTTCCTTGGCTTTGCTGTACAGTTCTGCCATATCTTCTCCATACAGCTTGATGGCAATATCCGCCTTGGCTCCGGTCATCAGCTCATTGAAGCGGAGCTGGATCGGCTGACTGAAGTTGAACTCAGCCCCGTCGATCGATTCCAGTTCGGCCTTCATCTTCTCCACCATTTCAGCCCGGCTACCGGCAGATGTCCATTCACTGAACGGCTTCATGACGATCATGATATCTCCATCTTCCACCGCCATCGGATCGGTTGGCACCTCAGCCGTACCGATCTTCGCCACGACGTGTTTGATTTCCGGGAATTTTGCTTTCAGCTTCTTCTCGGCTTCCAGCGATATTTCGATACTCTGGCTCAGCGAACTACCAGCCGGCAAAGTCATCTGCATAGCGAAGTCACCTTCATCCAAGGTCGGAATAAATTCAGCTCCCAAGCGGGTGAAGAGGATGAACGAGGCAGCCAGCAAGGCGAAAGAAGATACAATCGTTCCCCAGATATGCTTCAGGCAAAAGCTCAGGCAACGCTGATACAGCTTGTTCAAGCGTTCGAAGAAGCGATCGGCCAGTGTCGGTTTCACCGCAATCTGCCGTTTCAGGAACAACGAAGCCATCATTGGCACATAGGTAAGGGATAAAAGCAACGCACCAATGATACAGAACACCAGCGTCTTGGCCATCGGGGTGAAATATTTCCCTTCAATGCCCGTCAGGGTCAGAATCGGGAAGAACACAATCAGGATAATCAGCACAGCAAAGGTCGCACTACGCACCACTTGTCCGGCGCCTGTTTCCACTTCCCGGTCCATTTCTTCCCGGCTCAACTGACGTCCAGCCAGTCTTTTCCCATAAATATGGGCCAAGATTCCTTCCAGAATGACAATCGAGCCATCCACCACAATACCGAAGTCGATCGCCCCCAGACTCATCAGGTTGGCCGATACACCAAAGATGCGCATCAGTATGAATCCGAACAACATAGCTAATGGAATGACCGACGCCACAATCAGGCCGGCACGCACATTTCCTAAGAAAACTATCAAGACGACAAATACGATCAACGCGCCTTCGATCAGGTTTCGGATCACGGTCGAGATATTCCGATTCACTAATTCTGAGCGGTTCAGATATGGTTCAACATGAACACCTTCGGGCAACATCTTCTGTACTTTCTCCACCCGCTTTTCCAGTTCCTGAGTGACGATATTAGCATTAGCACCTTTCAGCATCATGGCAATTCCGCCCACGCATTCGCCTTCCCCATCTTTTGTCATGGCACCAAAGCGTTTAGGAGCACCGAAACGGACTTTCCCGATATCGCTGATATGAATCGGAATGCCACCCCGGTTGGTTATCACGATCTTCTCAATATCTTCTAATTGTCCGATCATACCTTCCGAACGGATATAATAGGCACGGTTCACCTTTTCAATGTAACTACCACCCGTATTCTGATTGTTCCGGCTTAAAGCCTCGAATACTTCGCCGATTGTGATATTGAGCGAGTAAAGCGCATCCGGATCGATCGCTACCTCATACTGTTTCAGATAACCGCCGAAACTGTTGATCTCAACAATCCCCGGGATACCCGACAACTGGCGCTTCACAATCCAATCCTGAATTGTGCGCAGTTCCATCGCATCATATTTTTTCTCATATCCCGGATCTACCTTTAATACATACTGGTAAATTTCACCCAGACCGGTGGTTATCGGCATCAGCTCCGGTGTTCCCAATTCGGGAGGAATCTCACCGGCAACGGTCTGAATCTGTTCGTTGATCAGCTGGCGTGCATCCAGCGTGGGCACATTCTCCTTGAAAACCACAGTCACCAACGAGAGGCCGAAACGCGAAACAGAGCGGATTTCTTCCACGTTCATGATATTGCTCATGGCAATCTCGATCGGGAATGTAATCAACTGCTCGACCTCCTGCGGGGCAAGCGTTGGCGAGACAGTCACAATCTGCACCTGATTGTTGGTAATGTCGGGCACGGCATCAATGGGCAGTGTCAGCATCGAATAAATACCTCCGATCAGCAGAAAAATGGTAGTCAGCGCTACAAACAGTTTCTTACGGATGGAGAAACGGACAATAGATGTAAACATAATATCAGCATTTTTATTATGGAAACAAAATTAATAGTACATCGTACACGTTGTGGTTAAAAACGAATGAGGCTGACAAACTGAAGCGTGAACTGTCTGTTTCGGCTCTTGATTTTTTCATGCAGGCTTCAGAAAGTATCAAAAGAGCAAGAGAAAATTCATGCCTATGTTTTCATCATTTCATGCCTATATTTTCATCAATTTCTGCCTACCTTTTGATGAAAAGCCGGCGTCTTTTTGGAAAGAAGTAACTATAAATAAAAAGCCCCGCTATTCCGAAGAATTACGAGGCTTTATTTGGAAGCAAGAGCGGAAGACGGGACTCGAACCCGCGACCCTAACCTTGGCAAGGTTATGCTCTACCAACTGAGCTACTTCCGCATAAAAGCTGTACTCGAAGCGGGTACAAAACCCATATTTAAAGAGAAAACAAAAGAATAACAACAGAATATAATTAATTGATTAACAATTATATTTGAATATATGTATTTTTTACTTGGTTTCATAAAAAGATATATGTTTTATTGTTTTTGGCTACCCTTTGGCTACCTGGATAAAATAAATAACTATATTTGCAATCAAAGGATATAAAGAACAAATAAGTTATGGCAACAAAAAAAGAAATAAGGTCTGATAATACTTATATCATTAGTACTGATGATACGGATAACCCAAAGTTAGGAGCAAAAATATTGTCTGATGGAAGAGAGAGTTTATTTCTTGACTACTATTTAGGTTATAAGATGGTCTATAATGAAGACAAAGACAGAGAAGTAGCGAAAAAGGAACGTAAAAGAGAGGCTTTGAAACTATATCTTTGGCAAGCACCTAGAACTCCACTTGAAAGACAACAGAATAAAGAGACACTACAACTTGCAAAAGAGATAAGACATGAACGGGAACAGGAACTAAAAGAGGGAAAGTTAGGTTACCGGCTCAAAGCTAAAGAGATTAATTTCTTTGATTTTATTCAAACATACTATGATGAGTATACTAAAGGGGACAAACGTATGATTAAAGCAGCCCAGAAACGGTTTACTGATTTTATTACTTTGGAATATCCACTATACAAAAACAACATTTCTCCAGAAAAGATAACTCCCGATATGATGGAGCACTTTGTTGAGTATTTGCAAAGTATCAGTAAAGGAGAGGGAGCATTAACACATTGGAAACGTTGGAAGAAGATAATCAAAGCAGCCGTAAAAAAAGATGTATTAAGAAAAAATCCATGTGAAGATATTGTTTGTAAAGCTGATGAGGAAGCACTAAAGAAAGATATACTTTCAATAGAAGAAATGCAACAGCTTATAAACACCACATATCAAGGACAGAACCCAGAAACAAGGAGAGCATTTATATTCACCCTATACACAGGCATTAGGTTTTGTGATATAAAGGATCTGAAATTCTCAAATGTGGACTATTCAAACAAAGTATTAACATTCAATCAGAAAAAGACACAAGGACACAGCAGTAAAAGTTATGTGTCTATACCTTTAAATGACGGCTTACTTTCATTAATCGGTACAGCCTCAACGGACAACCCAGAAGAAAAGATTTTCAAGTTACCGAGCCAAGAAATGTGTTTGAAAGCATTAAGACATTGGACTGCAAAAGCTGGAATAACCAAACATATTACATGGCACTGTGGCAGACATTCATTTGCCGTGAACATTCTTAATAATGGGGCAAATATAAAGACAGTGGCAAGTCTATTAGGACACAGTAGCATACAACATACAGAGAAGTACACCAGAGCAGTGGACAGTCTCAAACAAGCAGCAATAAACAGTTTACCAGAACTTAAATTGTGATTAATATGGAAGAGGATATAATTACAAAAGAACAGATTGACAGACTTGACACGTTAGTGGAAAATTATTCCCTTATATATGATGGAAACTATATCTATTTGGGTGATGGGGAAGGCGGTAACAATCCCCAAATAGAACAACGTGAAAAAGTAGTACCAAAGATAAAACGTCTATATGATGAATTTAAGCCGTACATGGAAAATGATAATATGAAATCTTTGGTATCAGACTATATGCTGAAAGATAGATTTGAATGGGCATTAAGAATGTTAAAACAACTTTGGGAAACCCAAGCGCGTTTTATTTGGGATGATATGCAAGAGGATGGCAGGTACAAAGTATTAATGCCTGCATTTAAAAAAAAGGAAGCGGTTGGAATATCTCAGAGCGAAACAGAACGGGAAAAGATATACTTTGCTAAAGCCGTAGAAGCTGACTTAATGGAAAAAACAGATAGAGGCTATAGATGGTTGCATAATAACGGGTTGAAAGCGAGTTTGGGTTACTTCTTACATAGGGTGTTTAACCCCAAAGGAACAGCACAGATACCATTTCAACGCTTGGAAGCATTATTTAACAAGACGCGCTTAGATACAGCCATAGCCCAAGCATTAACCGTTAAGACTCCCCAAAAATGGAGAAAAGAAATTGATATTCTTTTTGATGATTGATTGGAAGCACTTTTTTAACGGGTTATAATGTGGCTTAATGTGGCACATTATAACCCTCTATTTTTAACTTCATATCCCATCTATCTTTGCTCTTGTTATCGGATAACAACAAATAACGGGGCGACAGGTTTACAGACGTGTACACCCATATCCCCTTTGTTTAACCCTCTTAATAACAGGATCATGTCAGAGGAATTAAAACAGGTTGCCGACATTGTAACGGCAAACACAATTTTCTGTACCAAAGAAGTACTAACCAGTGATGAGGCAGCTAAGTACATGGGAGTATCAAAGAGTTATCTCTATAAACTTACTATGAATCAACTAATACCTCATTTCAAACCTATGGGTAAAATGTGCTATTTCAATCGTTTAGAACTTGAGCAATGGTTACAAAGTAACAGAGTATCCACAGCTTCCGAGATTAAACAACAAGCACAATCATTTTGTATGAAAAAGTTATCTAAATAAAAAGAAAGGAGTTATCATGAACATAAATCACAATAACTCCGGAACACACGATTATAGAACAAGTAAAGATAGCAATTATTCTGCTAAAGATCAAATTTCTAGAGCGATGGAAATTCAGAAATCTCTTCAAGAAGATGTCATGTCTCCAGTACAAGCTCTGCGCAAAGAAATAGATATGATGCGCTCCGAACTTATTTGGTATGAAAATAAATATCCAAGCGCAGACATGAGCCGAAAAAAAGAAAGAATAATTCGGTTAGAGCTTATTTGCCGATCTCTTGAAAAATGCGAACCAGTTGATGTAATGAGGATGATTCAAGAAAAACTTGTTGAGGCTTATCATTCAAAATTCAATCCCGATTGTGCATGTATCTGGATCCCATTAAGGAATGATGTCCCAGAACCTGTATATGCAAAACCTGCAATAATAGACCTTATCGGTTGGGACATTAGTACTCCGCATGAATATAATTATGTTGGATTGGGCAATGCAGGTGGATTTATATGTTCACAGGAAGAAAAATACTAGTCATGGATAATTTAGGAATGTTGATAGAATCATCCATCAGTGGAGTAAACATCGGGAAAGACGATTTAGAACTTTTGATCAAAGCAGAAATCGATTTGAGCAAGGAGATTCCTTCACCACCACCAGTGCTATTCCAAGGAGACAAGACAATGATCTCCAAGGGTGACTTTAGTGTTGTGGTCGGAGCTGCAAAATCCCGAAAAACATTTTGTGTCAGTGCCATGGTTGGAGCTTATTTATGCACAGATGAATACATGAATATGAGCAGCCCTTCAGATGCTGGCACTGTCCTTTGGGTCGATACAGAGCAAAGTATATACCATGCGGCTAAAGTAGCCAGACGTATTTGTCGTATTGCCGGCCTACCGACAGACAAAAAGACGGAACGATTCAAAATGCTATGTTTCCGTGAATATCCACCTGACAAACGGCGAGAATTAACAGATAAAGCTATTCGGTTATACCGTCCAGCATTAGTCGTTGTAGATGGAGCGGCGGATCTAATTCTAGACGTGAACGATAGTACAGAGAGTACCAAGTTAGCGACAATGTTTATGGATATTACAAAAGAGCTAGATAACCATATAATAACAGTTCTACACACCAATCCAGGAGGAGATAAACCCCGTGGGCACTTGGGAACAAACTTTCTGAATAAAGCTCAAGCATTATTCATCGTTAGGGCTGACGGAGACATTTCCACCGTATCAGTCGAACGGTGCCGGGATATTGCTGTTGATGATTTTGCTTTTTGTATTTCCAAAGATGGTTTACCAATGCTAACAACCATCCCCGACAAATCGAATAAAGTTGATAATCTAAAAGCCATATTTTCCAAATATACCCAACCAATAAGACCGACAGATCTTAGGGATGCGATAATGGAGAACGAAAATATCAAAAAGGCTATGGCATATAGACGAATCCAAGAAGCAAAAGATTTGGGTGTATTAATTGAGAACAATGTTGGAATGTTATTTTTCAGAAAGGAGGCAAATAATGAAGAGGAAACATTACCATTCTGACAGTCTACACAACAGTCTACAATCGGCTATTTTCGTCTACAATAGCAACGGTATGTCTAACCGTCTACACACCCCCCTATATATAGGGGGTGTAGACAGTAGACACCTATGTATACAGTATAATAGTAGACACCTATGGAAGTAGAAGTCATACACGGTCAGATTATTGCAAAAGCCAACCATTACCAAGCCGTGCCGGGAAAGTTTGGCACAAAGAGGATTATCAAGGATGATAAGATACGAGCCTATGAGCACAGTTTCATACAGCAATGTAGAATTTATCGGAACAAAGGTATTTCAAGTCGTTTCCGTCTGTTTGTACGTGTATTCCATAGTTCGGAACGTTTTGACCTTGATAACAGCCTGAAAACGCTATTGGACTGTTTGCAGATGGTAGGAGCAATAACGAACGACAAACTGTGTTTCCAGATTGAAGCGGAAAAGAAAATAGACAAATACCACCCCCGGATAGAGTTCGCTCTTTTGGAGGTGAATGAGCAAAAACAATTATTTACTAATATTTAATTCTTTGAGTATGAGAAAAGATTTATTACACGCCATCGCAAATTTGGCAAGTACACATGGTTATAAGAAAGCAAAAGAGACTATCGAGAAATGGGATAAAGACACTGATATAGACAGATATTGGGCTATGCGTATCGCACACATTGCAGCATCTGACGGTTTGGGCATCCAAGCTGCCAACCATGCCATTGACAACCCTGATCAATGGGACGGCAGAACTGAATCCGAAAAGATGGCTGATGCGATTTTGGGATATAACGCCCACTTTGACCCGGATTACAGAGACAACCCACATGATGACGGGCTTATACATTGTAACGGTGGAGGCTGCTATAGAAAAAGTAGTCCGGCAACTGAAAAGGAATGTGCCAATATTGCCGACATGATTAACGCAGACACGAGGGCCATTTTAAAACACCCGGAAATGGGAGAATACCAAGCAATCGAGCATGAGCGTTTTATGAAAGGAAATTAATTCATTCCGGGCAGGTTTGCCTCATCGGAGAATCTGCCCGGTTTCTAAAGTAGATTGGTTTAGAAATGGTAGGACGAAGAAAAGGAACGGAAAAGACAGGCGGGCGCAAAGCCGGAACGCCTAATAAAGTATCGGGAACGGTTAAAGAGTGGATAGCTTCTATTATTGACGGGAACAGAAAGCAGTTTGAGGACGATCTGGAACAGCTGGAACCGGGTGAGCGTGTTCGAATAATATCCAATCTCCTGCAGTATGTCACTCCAAAGATGCAAAGTTCATCACCTGCAGAAATGTTGGAGGCTGAATATAAAAAATTAGAAGAACTGTTAGAGAACGCCCCTGATGAGGCTATTAATAAGATTGTAGAACGCATAGAAAGGCTGAAATATGAATCAGGAAGAAAGGAGACAGAAGATTGATTCCATATTGGAAAAAGTCAAAAGACACGGGCGAATGTCCAGCAACGGAATCCCTATTGAGTTGTGGATGGATGCACAAGACGGTAAGTCGGGCGACCCTGCATTTGAAGAATGGCTAAAGTGTTGTACAGAAGCTGTGGACGACTACGAAGCCATGACAGGAAAGAAAGACCTTAATTCTGTATTTGCCGAATACGTACGCAAATATGGACGGAGGGAACGCAGAAATCAAGTGTAATGAGTGAGAAACATCAAACCTCGTTTGAAACAAACAAGCCTTTTACACTCCGTGTCTTTTATTCTGGGCATGGAGCGTATGAGGTTGTATTCTCATATCAAGAAATAATCCTTTTTCAGCCACTTTCAGACCAACAGTATAGAGAATATCGGGAACTATGCTATTTGCGTCCTGTAGGGGCTAAAAACTACCTTTTGGACTTGATATGCTTTGAACGTACCCCATACCAAAGAAAAGATTTTGAATTTTTGGGCAAAGATGAGGCTCCCGCAAAAGAAATGATAGCTCTCTGGCAGGAAATTGAAAAATGTTTGTAGGTTGATATTAGGCAGATTTCAGCCGATTTACATACACCAGTTTTAGGGTATGGTAAATAAGGATTCACTTAACATACCCTACTTTAGGGCGTGGCTTGCTTTGCTGATTCCTTTGCGTCTGCAGCTCTGCCAGTGTCTGGTTGATCAGTTCCAGTTGCATACGGGTATCATCGTTAATATCGTTGTAGTCTGCAAAGACTTCCTCTATGTATTCTTTCAGTTCCTTTACTTCCTGCTGGAGGGCTGTTAACTGATTGGCCGGAGGATTTGCCAGCATTTGACGGATTGTAACAAACGCACGCATGATTCCCATATTGATTTGTATTGCGATTTTCGAGTTAAGGACACTACTAAGCATCGCAACACCAAGCTCGGTAAAAGCATAAGGATTACGCCGAACACCCATCTTTACAGAATTGGACATCACGATTTGTGATTTCCAAATTTTCATTTCCTCATCTGTCAGTTGAAACATAAAATCAGAGGGGAAACGTTCTATGTTGCGTTTTACAGCTTGATTTAAAACACGGGTTTCTACTCCGTACATTTCCGCCAAATCACGATCGAGCATCACCTTCTGACCCCTGATCTCGTATATCTTGCTCTGTATTATCTGCAACTGATCCATGCTTACTCTACTTTGATATTTATATCTTTTCCGCAATGGGGACAAGTGAGGGAAAGACCATTACTTTTGAATAGCTCTGATATATCAACCCCTATTACTTTTGCAATCTTACTCAATGTTTCATAAGTAGGATTCCCATTTTCACCCAAAGCACGGCTAAGGCTGGTTTGAGTGGTTCCGATTTGTTCTGCCAAATTGCTAATCGTAATCCCCCGTTCTTTTAATAGCTCTTTAATTCTTGATTCCATATTCGTATATCATTTAAGTTATAGTGCAAAGATATAGCTTTCAAATCACGTTTATAGCTATTAAGGTATAAATAAACGTTAAATATATCTTATGTGGTATATTTTTATTACTGTTTATTTTGCTAATTATATCTTTTGCGCTATATTTGCATCAAGAAAAGAACATAAAAGGTATAATCAATATGAAAGCAATAAACGAAACAATAGCGAATGCGATAGCAAAAAATATCGAGGGCAACAACGGTACATTCTCTGTTGAGGTAGAAGTAAACAATACTCTGGTAGTTGTTGATGGCAGCTTTGAGATTGACGGTTATTGCGAGGATGATTATTTCAACGGTACAGGCGCATGGGTAACTACTTACGTTTCTGTTTGCATTGATAGCGTAGAAGCCTATGACGAGGACGGCAACGAGATAGATGTAGATTGCGACCTTACAGAGATTGAAAGAAGCGTTGAAAGACTGGCAGCTTAATATTAATGACTAAAGATATACGATTATGGCAACAGAATTAAAAAACAGAATGAGAGAAGTAATGCGCCTGGCGTGGCAAATGGTTAAAAAGAATGGTTACACAATGTCAGAGGCTTTAAAGGTGGCTTGGCTGAATATGAAACTGAAATCAGCCATGAAGCAAAGAATTGTAAAGTTCTACTTTCAGAAGGTGGACGGATCAATACGTGAAGCATACGGCACGCTGAAAGAAAACCTGATACCTGCTACCAGCGATGACAACAGAAAGAAGAATGATACAGTAGCGATCTACTATGACACAGAGCGCGAATCTTGGCGTTCTTTTAAAAAAGCAAATTTGATAAAGATAGGATGATTATTAACCCGGTGGGGTGGCTTTAACCCATCCTACCACAAAAAATATTACAGATATGGAATTTTCAGAAATCGGAGAAAAGTTAGGCGGTCTTACAGCAGATCAAGTGTTTAACCTTGCTGGGTTTGGTAAGGATATTTTAGAGTATACAGGGATAATCGGTTTATCATACCTATTGCAAAATCTCATTAAAGACATCATTAAGGCGGACGATTGGATATTCGACGACAACAGAGTTGCAATAGAATATCTGCTACATGTTTCTGCTACAGCAGATAAGTTGAATGAAGTATGCTGGGGTGAAAGAAAAACACCTTTTGGGTTGACAGGGTTACGGATAGACAACGACTATTTCGGGTTAAAAGAAACTACTAACATTCAAGCATTATAAGACATGGAAACGAAAGAGAACGAAACAGGAGCTTTTTATGCTGAGAACGCAAAGAATCTGAAATTGTCGGATCATACAAAGATACAGATTATTGCATTAGCTAAATTTGAGGATTCATTTTGGCATTTGTCTGACGTATTGACCGAAAAATCAGAAGATGAAAAAATACAAGAAGCCCTTAATCTCTCAGCGGAAAAAAGTCAAGAGAAAGCAAGAAATTTTTATTATAAGACACTTAACGAGATGATTAATCTTATAAAAGACGAAATCTTTCAAACCTTATTTTGTTCTGATTATCAAGAGATATGAATACAAAGACAATATTCTTCATAATCCTGGCATTTATCGGATTCTTACTGGCGATATCAGAGAGTCCAACTATATTAACCAACACAGTTGGCTTATTCTTATTTGTGTCCTCTGTGGAACAAGTTGGATTATTCAGCAAAAAATGACACCGTAAGAATTATTTCAAATGGTCTTTCAGTAACAGAAGTTAAAAGCCCCGCAATTCCGAAGAATTACGAGGCTTTATTTGGAAGCAAGAGCGGAAGACGGGACTCGAACCCGCGACCCTAACCTTGGCAAGGTTATGCTCTACCAACTGAGCTACTTCCGCATTTTTCGCTTTCGGTATCTTAATTCCCGATTGCGAGTGCAAAGGTATACATATTTTTTATACTACCAAACTTTTCGGAAGAAAAATTTAATTTGTGACATTATTTACATATAATTTCGTTCCACTTAAATACGTTGGATAAGATTTCAACCCTCTTGTAGCAGGGCCTTCCACCAAACTTCCATAGCCTTCAAAGACATTATATTTCGAGCCACATTTCGGACAAACGGCATAAATGGCATCGTCATCCATTTCTACCCGGACACTTGCCTGCGTTTCGTTAGGACAAGACAGGTCGTAGGCAAAATAACCGTCTACGCTATGATAGACCAAAACACCACCTAATCCAGTACGTTCTGTAGCGCCTAAGCCAGAAGTTTTCCCTAATATATACTCCTTATAAGCCATCACGCCATTCAGCTCTTTATCTTCAAAGGTCAGATCCAACTCCAGATAAACAGGATAAGACGGGAAATAACTGTGCTCTGTCTGCGTACAAGACAAAGCACAGAATAATATAAGTAAAGAGATAAACTTTCTCATCAGGCGTTCTTTAACAAGGCTTCAACAGCCGCATTCATTTTCTCGAAATGGAAACCATCTACCGCTTTCTGCATCAAAGCAGCGATTTCGGAATTACATAAATTGCCGATACTGCCTTCATGGGTATGATGCACATGCTTGTCTGCCACAAACTTGCCAGCTTCGATCTCTAATCCAACCTGCTTGTAGGCATCCCGGAAAGGAACACCGGCCAACACACGGCGATTGACTTCTTCTACACTGAACAACAATGAATATTTGTCATCATCGAGAATATGTTCATTCACCTTGACTTCACGCATCATATGAGTAACCATCCGCAAGCAATCCTTCAGTTCATCAAACGAAGGCAGGAATACTTCCTTGATAATCTGCAGATCACGGAAATAACCCGAAGGTAGATTATTACATATCAAGGTAATCTGATTAGGCAATCCCTGGATTTTATTACATTTTGCACGCGTCAGTTCAAACACATCCGGATTCTTCTTATGCGGCATAATGCTCGAACCGGTTGTAAACTGATCCGGCAACTTGATAAAGCCAAAATTCTGACTGTTGAACAGACAGGCATCAAATGCCAGCTTAGACAATGTTCCGGCAATACCAGCCAGGGCAAAAGCCACGGTCCGCTCCATCTTGCCACGTCCCATCTGGGCATAAACGACATTGTAATCCATGGAATCAAAGCCTAATAAATCGGTCGTCATCTGACGGTTCAACGGAAATGAAGAGCCATAACCGGCAGCCGAGCCTAAAGGATTCCGATTACAAATCCGGTAAGCAGCCTGCAACAACAGCATATCATCTGTCAGACTTTCGGCATACGCACCAAACCAAAGGCCAAAAGAAGAAGGCATAGCGATCTGCAAATGCGTGTAACCTGGCAACAGCACATCTTTATAGCGTTCACTCTGCTGTTGAAGCACATTAAACAAATCCTGCAGCATTTGCACCAACTCCTGTATTTCGGCACGTGTATATAATTTCAGATCCACCAATACCTGATCATTCCGCGAACGGCCGCTGTGAATCTTCTTTCCCATATCGCCCAACTGACGGGTCAGCATCAGTTCCACCTGCGAATGTACATCTTCAATACCATCCTCTATCACAAACTTTCCAGCTTCAGCAATCGCATAAATCTTACGCAACTCAGCCAACAGCTGCTTCAATTCGTCGGCTTTCAACAAACCGATCTTTTCAAGCATGGTTATATGTGCCATCGAACCCAGCACATCATATTTCGCCAAGTATAAATCCATTTCACGGTCACGACCAACCGTGAACACATCCACTTCATGATCTACCTGGACATTCTTTTCCCAAAGTTTTTGAGCCATAATTATTCTCTTTATATATGAGCGAAAGAAGCAGAGAGCCGAACTTCCATTTCCAACTCTCTGCTTCCTGCTATTTATTCATCATCAAAATTATCAATAAGGCAATGAGGCCAACACCGTAGATATTTTATCTAATGCATCCTGTAATGGCTTCGACACCATTGGCTTCAAGAACGAATTCAACTCTGCACGTACTGTCAGACGCATCCGTGTATCCATTTCCTGCACCTGCTTTAATTGAATCCACAGGAACAGTGGTACCGGTGAATTGGTTGTCTGAAACTTAATCGTCTTGCAGGGCTCACGATCCACAATCTGGAAAGTTATCTTTCCTACCGGACTCACCGAGAAACTGCAAGAATCACTGTCAAACTCAAAGTCCTTAATTTTATCTTGAGGTATGCGATCTTTGATCCGTTCCAAATTAGACAAGTCAGAAAGCATCGCATAAATACGGTCATCGTTCTGTGGGATCTGTTTGATCTCACTCACAAATTCTGTCATTCAATTAATTATCAGTTTACAGTTTATTTATCAGGATTCCAGCCAGCCGGATCTTTTCTCCATTCTTGCAATACTGCAATTTCTGATTCAGCAATATAATCTGTGCGAACAGCTTCTTCCAGTACTGCGTCATAATTACTCAATGTGTTCAGAGTAACCTTTGCTTCCTTGAAAGCTTCTACAGCTACCGGGAAACCATACGTAAAGATTGCCACCATACCGATTACGTCACAACCAAAATTACGTACTGCCTGAACTGCTTTCAAACTACTTCCGCCTGTTGAAACCAAGTCTTCAATAATAACCACTTTCGATCCGGGTTTCAATTCTCCTTCAATCAAGTTCTCCAGACCATGGTCTTTTGGGGTTGAACGAATATAAACGAAAGGCAATCCCAGCAAGTCAGCTACTAACGCGCCTTGTGCAATAGCACCGGTAGCAACGCCCGCAATCGCATCTACATTTTCATACTTCTCACTTACCATTCGTGCTAATTCCAACTTGATGAAACTACGGACAGCCGGATATGAAAGTGTCTTGCGATTGTCATTGTAAATAGGAGATTTCCAACCTGAAGCCCAGGTAAATGGATTCGCAGGCTGCAATTTCACAGCCTTAATCTTCAATAATTTTTCTGCGACTAATCTTTCCAGTGTTTTCATACAATCCTCATTCTATTTATTTGTTCTGCAAAAATAATCAAACTCGCCGACAAACTGTAGCTATTATTCTTTTATTTTTCAAACAAGCCGTAAAATATTTTCACATACAGTCTGATAGTTATACAGCCCTAAGGCAAGCCATTCGTCTCTTTCTTCTGCACGCACATACACTTACTATACTTTAGCAAGAGCAAAAGCGCCTAACTCTATGCCCGGAATATCTCCTAAAGCAGCTGCGCAAGCATTAAATGTGGCACCCGTCGTAAGTACATCATCTATCAATAATACTTTCTTGTTTTTCAACTTTTCAGCATCTGCCAGTTCAAATACATCCTGCATATTGGTCCACCGGTCATACACATTCCGGTGAGTCTGCGTTTCTGTTTTTACACCGCGCACCAAAACCGATGTTTCAATCGGTACAGACAATACGGATTGTATGCCCTTGGCAATCCATTCCGATTGATTATATCCTCGTTCCTTCAATCGCTTCGGATGCAAAGGAACGGGCAATAAGACATCGAATCCGCATAAAGGATGATTTTCTTGCTGTAAATGACGAAAAGCCAAGCGTCCCAGACTAAAGGCCAGTTCTTTATTATCATAATATTTCAACGCATGAATCAACTGCTGTACATGTCCGCCTTTTTCAAAGAGAAAGAAAGCATAAGCCTGTCTGATTTCCGACTTCCCCACAAACAGAGAATTCCAGGTTTCAGTATCCTGGTGTCTTATACGTGGCAGATCACACAGGCAATTCAAGCAAACCTGTTCTTCCCCTTCTACCAGAGGTTCTTCACAAAGCATACACAACCTCGGATAAAACAGATGCAGGAAATCATTCCATATCGAATTCTTCATGAGCGCTATCTTTTATCAGTCGTTTCAGGCACAAAGCGGCTTCAGCAGGTTGAAATCCGCGTCCGGCAGCAAAGCGCAGCAGCTTATAATAGCGTTCCCGATCATCTTTCGCTTTGACAGACTTCATTTTTGCTTTCAGCAGTTCCATCAAAACCTGGTTATATGCTTCTGCTTCCAACAAAGCCAAAGCCTGATCAATCACTTCTTCGGAAATACCTTTACGCTGTAACTCACAACGAATCTTGTATTTTCCCCAGCGGTTGAACCGGAACTTATCATTGACAAAGGCACGGGCAAAACGGGATTCATCAATAAATTTCTCCTGCTTCAAACGACTTATAATCCGTGTCACAGCCTCTTGTCCCAATTCTGTCTTCTCCAGCTTCTGCCGGACATCCTGTTCGCATCTCTCGGCAGAAGAGCAATACGCTGCCATGCGATGTAACATTTCCTGTTCATCCAACTTTTTCATAGTACAAGCTGAGCTTTAAGCATTCTATCTTTTCCAAAATAATCTTTGATAATTTCTGTCTGACTGAATCTTTCCCTATTTAATAATTCACGCATTGCGTCTCCACACTGCTCATTGATTTCAAAATACAACCAACCTCCAGCCATCAAATGCCGTTTTGCCAATTGCACAATCCGACGATAAAACAACAGAGGATCGGTGTCAGGTACAAAAAGGGCCTGATGAGGTTCATAATTCAACACACCCGCATCCATCTCCTGTTGCTCATGCTCCATAATATAAGGAGGATTACTTACAATACAGTCATATTGACCTAAGCAAGAATCTACATCCGCCGACAAGACATCCTGACTTATCCATGAAACCGACACCTGATTCAATGCGGCATTACCCGCAGCTACCTGCAAAGCCGATGGAGATACATCCAATCCCGTCACCTGGGCACCAGGAAGAAATGAAGCCAGAGAAACCGCGATACAGCCACTCCCTGTCCCAATATCCAATATCCGTACAGAGGGATGAGAAGTGAAATCATCAACAATCAGACGGACCAGCTCTTCCGTTTCAGGACGGGGTATCAATACCTCCCGATTTACCTGAAAAGGCAATCCGCAGAAAGTCGTTTTTTCTAAAATATACTGAATTGGTTCCTTCTTTGCCAACCGTTCCACCATCGCATCAATCTGTTGCCGCTGATGCTCCGTCAATACATCGTCTGCAAACAGCAAACGATAAGGAGGAATACCTGCCACCTCTTCCATCATCCAACGGATCAGTTCCCTTAGTTCTCCTGGCGGATATAGCGCATCCAACTGCTGATGTATTTTAGCCAATGCTTGCTTCATTCAGTCATTTCTATTTTTTGTATAAAGGTACAAAATCCCGGGCGAGAAAGCAAGGTTTCAACACGAAAAAAGCCGATTCAACAGCTGTTGAACCGGCTTTCTTTCTAAAACGGCGGCTACCTACTCTCCCACTGTTACGCAGTACCATCG
>ERZ779865.920-NODE-920-length-23878-cov-13.633967_pt1 | contig 23878 bp, 24 predicted proteins | sample MGYA00433088_ERZ779865 | MGnify/ENA primary metagenome ERZ779865 (study PRJEB29588, sample SAMEA2151703) | human gut metagenome | biome: human gut; feature: human-associated habitat; material: faeces | place: Denmark | collected 2008/2010 ... | reverse complement strand
GGCTGCAGCTCCGGAGGCGCCGCGCGGACAGGCGGTGGTCCACCGCGGTGCCGATGTGGAATACAGCGTGCCGGAGGGCATTTCGGTGCTGATGTACCACATGATCGGCAGCGAGCCGAACAATGACGCCATCATGAGCGCCGCCAATCTGCGACGCCAGATGGAATACCTGCGGGACAACGGCTACCACCCGATCACCATGCAGGAGCTGGCGGACTATGTGACGAAGCAGGCGCCGCTCCCGTCGAAGCCGGTGTGCATCACCTTCGACGACGGCTATGAGGACAATTACACCATCGTCTATCCGATGATGAAGGAATTCGGATTTCCCTGGACGGTCTTCGTCATCACCGGAGACGTGGGCAAGACGAACCGCATGACCTGGGAGCAGCTCAGTGAAATGGCGGACAGCCATGCCGTGACGATCGCCAGCCATACGGTGACCCATCCGAAGCTGCACAACCTTCCGCCGGAGGAGGTGCGGGCAGAGATCGAGGGGGCCCAGAAGGCGCTCAAGGAGCATCTCGGCATCGACAATCCGTGGATCGCCTACCCGTACGGCGACTATGACGAGACCGTGGACGAGATCGCCCGGGAGGCGGGCATCCGTCTGGCGGTGACCACTGATTCCGGCCGCGTTCATGCAGGGAGCTATCCCTATGAGCTGCGCCGGGTATGGATCGGCAATCAGGTGGATGAAGCACACTTCAGAGAACGCCTGACCCGTGACGACTATACCATCATCTGAGACATTTTCCGGCAACAGGAGACAGAATGAAAAGGCTTTGGCAGAACGCATTCTTTAAATTTGTGGTGATCACACTGATATTCTTCCTTGTGACATCGCCTTTTATCGTGCTTTTCGGGCCTTTCGGCAATCTGAAGCGCGCGGTCGTCGGGGCCATCATGCGGTCCCGCCATCCGCAGTACATCACGTGGCTCTTCGACCAGGAGCAGCTGAATCAGATCCTGGGCGGCGTGTCCGATGTACCGGAGCAGAAGTTCCTGAAATTCACGGCCCGCACGGATTCCACCATCCACATGCAGAAGATCGAGTCGAACCGGTTCGTGGGCTATCTGCTGGAGATCCCCAATCCGAAGCGCATCCAGGTGGCGACCGCAGAGGACATCAATGAAAAGGGCGACACCACCAGCAATATCGCCCGCCGCGTGGATGCGGTGGCGGCCATCAACGGCGGCGGCTTCTACGACCCGAACGGCACCGGCACGGGCCGTCTGCCGTACGGCTTCATCCTCCACGAGGGCAAGTATCTGCTCGGCGAGCAGGTGGGTGATGAGGAGCAGGTGGATTTCATCGGCATGACGAAGAACGGCAGCCTCATCGCAGGGCGCTACAATAAACGGGAGCTCCGCGAGCTCGGCGCGGTGGAAGGGCTCACCTTCGGGCCGCCGATCATCGTGAACGGCGAAAAAATGATCAAGAGCGGCGACGGCGGCTGGGGCATCAGCCCCCGGTCGGCCATCGGCCAGAAGCGGGACGGGACGATCCTGTTCCTTGTCATCGACGGCCGCCAGCCGGGCTACAGCATCGGCGCCACACTGGCGGATATGCAGAACATTCTCTACGAGCAGGGCGCGTACACCGCGGCCAATCTGGACGGCGGCTCCAGCACGACGCTCTACTACAACGGGAAGGTCATCAACAAACCGGCGGATCTTCTCGGAGAACGCATGATTCCTACGGCATTTGTGGTCAAATAAGGGGCGCACATGAAGAAACAACTGAAACGGGTCGTTCTCTTTTTCGGAGCCGGCCTCATGGTGCAGGCGGGGATCTATCTGTATCTGGATCAGGTGCTCTTTTCCACCACGGCGGAGTACAATGTGTCCGATGTACAGAAGCCTGCTGCGGCAGGGGACCGGGACGCCTACAAGAACGTCAAACTTCACGGGACGGCTCATTATTCCTATGACAATGCATACATGGCCGATGTGGCCGAAGATGCGGTGACCATCTACCGGGCGGACGATCTGGACCATCCCCAGAAGGTGGACCTGAAGCAGCAGGGCGTGTCCTTCTTCGAATGGATGCCTGACCGAAATCTGGCGCTCATCGCCCTCTATCCGCTCCACTGGAAGGGCGGGCAGTGGGATGTGACGCTCGCCCGGTACAATCCGGAGGGCACGGTCCATGAATCTGACGCTCCCATCGAGGACCTGCCGCGGCACAGCCGCATCGTGGATGTGGCGTACTCCACAGCGACGAATGCGGTGTACATGAAGATGGAAGTCTCCGACGGCCTCTACCGCATTTACCGCACCGACGCGAACTACGACACGAGGCGCATCTACGTACAGACCTCCCATATCGGGAAGATCGCCGTCTTCTACGATGAGGACCGTTTCTTCTACGACGATGCGGAGGACGGCATCATGTACACCTTCAACGGGGACAGCAGCAGCTGGCGCATCATTTCCCCGCCGGGGCGGTTCCGCCTCGTGGATGTGGGCCGGGACAAGACCATCTATGCGGCGCGGGTGAACAGCCGCGGCGAAGCGGTGGAATACTACACGGGCAAGCTCGGCGTGGGCTTCGAAAAGGTGGGCGAGCCGGCGGCGCCGGTGGACTTCAATACGGTCACCGTCCATACGATCCAGGAAGCCGCCCAGCACAGCCAGGCGGAAAAGCAGGAAGAAAAAAAGAAATAAAAACAGAAACCGGCCGCTCGGGGAGCGCCGGTTTTTTGCTGCGCCGGATTTCCGCGTTGCCCCGCCGTGGCATTTACGCTATAATAGGTTAGCTCATAAATAAAAGAATGTTCAGAAAACGAAGGAGTGCAGAGAGTTTGAATCCATTTCCAGATTCTTTGCATTTTTGCTGTGAAAAGGAGGGACGATATGGAGGAAATGCAGCAGATCACGGCGGACGATCGCCTGATCGTCGCGCTGGACGTGGACACCTTTGACAAGATGACTGCGCTCGTGGAGTCGCTGGGAGACAGTATTTCCTTTTACAAGGTCGGCATGGAGCTGTACTACGGGGCCGGGCGGAAGACCGTCCGCTATCTGAGGGAAAACGGGAAAAAGATTTTCCTGGACCTGAAGCTGCACGACATCCCGAATACGGTGGGCCACAGTGTGGCTTCCGTGACGCGGCTCGGCGTGAATCTCCTCACGGTGCATGCCCAGGGCGGCCGCGCCATGATGGAAGCGGCGGCGCGCTCCGCGTGGATCACCGCAGAGGAGCTCGGTGTGGAGCGTCCGAAAATTCTGGCTGTGACCGTTCTGACCAGCTTTGACGACAAGGGCTGGGAAGAGATCGGCGGGCATCTTCCCATTCAGGAGCATGTGCTCCAGCTGGCCAAGCTGGCCAAGGAATCCGGCGTGGACGGCGTCATCGCCTCCCCGCGGGAGGCAGCGGCCATCCGCCAGCTCTGCGGCGAAGATTTTCTGATTGTTACTCCGGGTATTCGTCCGGCCTTTGCACAGACCGATGACCAGCGCCGCATCGCCACGCCGGCACAGGGACTGGCCGACGGCTCGTCTCAGCTCGTCATCGGACGTCCGATCACCCGGGCGGTGGACCCGAAAACGGCCGTCCGCCTGATTTTGGAAGAAATGAGGGAACCTGCTCATGAATGAAAAAGAAGTCGAATCCTTACTGAAAGAAACCAAAGCCATTCTGGAAGGCCATTTTTTGCTGACCTCCGGTCTGCACAGCCCGCTGTACGTGGAAAAATTCAACGTGCTCCAGCATCCGGAATACACGGAAAAGCTCTGCGCTGAATTTGCGGAACATTTCAAGGGCATGGGCATCCAGACGGTCATCGGACCGGCTACGGGCGGCATCATCCTGTCCCAGGTCACGGCCCGTCTCCTCGGCGTGCGCTCCATCTTCACGGAACGTGAAAACGGCGTGATGACTCTCCGCCGCGGCTTCCACATCGATCCCGGTGAGAAGGTCCTCATTGTGGAAGACATCGTTACCACCGGCGGCTCCATCAAGGAAGTGGTGGATGTGGTCAACAAGGCACAGGGCGATATCGTGGGCATCGGCCTCTTCGTAGACCGCTCCGGCGGCACCGCAGACTTCGGCGTACCGAAGGAAAAGGTCTATCCGCTGCTCCATCTGTCCGTTCCGACCTACAAGCCGGAAGAATGCCCGCTCTGCAAGGCAGGCGTACCGATCACCGAACGCGGCAGCCATCATCTGAAATAAAAAATAGGAACAGCTTCCTCCGGGAGGCTGTTTTTTTATGGCATAATCCGACTGCCGGGCCGCCTGGGGCAGAACCAGGGCCGGCAGTTGTGGCAGTCCATACAGAGATACGGCTGCTCCATGGCGAAAAAGGGTAATAAAAAAGACTCTCCTGTGAGAGTCTTTTTTGTATGGATCATTCCGGATCGGAAGTGAGCTCCGTCATCAGGTCATGCACGGACATGATCTTGTCCACGCGCCAGGCGTTGGCGCCGCAGAAGATCAGCGCATGATCCACGTCGCCCCGGGCGGCCCGGATGAGTGCCATGCTGATGCAGTACTGCGTCGTGCGGGGATCGCAGGTCTTCAGGCAGTGGAAGCAGGTCTCCGGTGCGAGGCGCTCCTGAGAGATGTGCTTCACGAAGGGATTGAGCAGGGCGCGTCCCACCATGTGGACCGGGCTGTTCACCAGCGTGATGTCTTCTTTCTTGGCATTGACATACATCTGCTTGAATTCCGGCGCCGCGTCGCATTCGTAGGTGGCAACGAAGCGGGTCGCCATCTGTACGCCCGAAAGACCGAGGGACAGATAGTGGTCGATGTCTTTTCTGTCAAAGACGCCGCCGCCGAAAACGACGGGGATCTTTTTCTGGAATTTTTCTTCAAAGGTGCGGACCACGGCCAGAATTTCCGTGATTTCCTTTTCATAGCCGTCGTTTTCGTGTTCGGCTACCTGCTCGCGGGTGTAGCCCAGATGGCCGCCGGCCTTGGGGCCTTCGATGACGACCATATCCGCCGTGCGGTGATGGTGCTTTGCCCAGACATTGAGGAGCACCCGGGCCGCCTTGGCCGAGGATACGATGGGGGCGATCTTGGTATTGGTGCCCTCCACGAGGCCGGGGAGGTCCATGGGGAGGCCTGCGCCGGAGACGATGAGGTCTGCGCCGCCTTCGATCGCACATTTCACATAATCATCGTAATAGTAGCCGCGGGACATGATGTTGACGCCGATGATGCCCTCCGGCGCGATTTCCCGGGCCTTTTTCAGTTCCTTTGTGAGAGCGCGGCAGTTCGCCTTGAAGCTGCTGTTGAAGAAATCCGGTTCATTGAAGCCGGGCTGTGCAGCGGAAATGATGCCGACGCCGCCTTCTTTCGCTACGGCTCCCGCCAGTCCGGAAAGGCTGATGCCGATGCCCATCCCGCCCTGGACGATGGGATGGCGAGCAGTGAGATCGCCGATTTTGAGTTCTGGAAGGTTCATTACAAGTCTCCTTTATGACAGGGATGCCCTGTCGTATATTTTTCCGTTAAGCGTCATGCCTGTACAGGTCATTTCAAGATAGAAAAACTTCATTTCATAGTCTACTCTAAATTTGAACAGATATCAATACTTTTCAGAACGGGGAGCCGCCGCACCGGCCGGAGACAGGGTGTTTTTCCGCGGCGGAGGCGATAGGTAAAAGGAATGGAACGTCGGGTTCCCCCACGGGCTGTGCATGACGCGGCGGGGAAAATCAGGGAAATGAGACTGGTATATATAAAGTATATAAAAGAAAAGAGGACAGGCCGCTGGAAATCATGCCCTGAGGGCGGCCGGTAGGCAGGAGAAAAAGATTGTGATATAGTATTAGCAGCAGGTGATAATTTATGGATAAGAAACGCCGTCTGGACAAGGACACAAGACGAGAACGCATGGCAGCCATGCTGCATCACGATCCCGGCAAGACCGACCGCGATCTGGCCGAGGCCTTTGGCGTGTCCGTGGCGACGGTGCGGCTCGACCGGAAGATGCTCGGCATCCCGCAGATGAGAAATCGTCTGGAGGCGGCGGTGCAGAATACAGCCGGAGAGTCGCTGCACGATCTGGAAATTATCTCGCTGGAACAGGGCAGAGAAGGTCTCGCGCTGGTCCGCACGACGGACGAGATGACGGACGCTGCCGGCATCGTTCCCGCATCCAAGCTGTACGGCATGGCGGCGGAGCTGGTGCAGACCATGATGAACCGGTCGTTTTCGCCGACGCAGGTGGGGAATATCAAATACAAACAGCCCTGCGGCAGCGGCGTGCAGCTGGTGGTCAAGGCAAAGGTCGCGCACCGGCACGGCAGCAAGCAGTATGTGTACGTGCAGATCACGACCCGGGACACAGAGCTGTTCCGTGCAAAGTTTATCATGAATATCCTCAATGAGGATGAAGGAGATACTGATGGAAAAAATAGCGGTTGATGCGATGGGCGGAGATTTTGCTCCGCTGGAGATCGTACTCGGCGCCATTCAGGCGGTGAGGGATTTCCACATTCCCGTAGTGCTTGTCGGGGATGAAGGCCAGATCCGCGACATCCTGAAAAAGAACGGAGCGGACAACGATCCGCTCATTGCGGTGCATCACGCCTCGCAGGTCATTGCCATGGATGAGCATCCGGGCATGGCTTACCGGAAGAAGCGCGACGCCTCCGTATCGGTGGGAGCGCGGCTGGTGCGCTCCGGGGAATGCGGCGCGCTCGTCGCTCCGGGCTCCACCGGCGCGGCGGTCACCGCAGGGCTCTTCGGCATCGGCCGCATCCGCGGCATCGAACGGCCGGCGATCCTCACGCCGATCCCGAATAAAAAGGGCGGCTACACCTATCTGATCGACTCCGGCGCGAGCGCGCAGGCCAAGGCGATCAATCTGGTGCAGAATGCGGTGCTGGGCTACTGGTATGCAAAGCGTGTACAGCACATCGACGATCCGAAGATCGGCCTTCTCAATATCGGCACGGAAAGCACGAAGGGCAGTCCGCTCGTGGCCGAGGTCTATGAGCTTCTGGAAAAACAGCATCTCTTCACCTTTGCAGGGAACTGCGAGGGCCGTGACATCCCCACTGGAGACTTCGACGTGGTCGTCACGGACGGATTCACCGGCAACGTGGTGCTGAAATTCGGCGAAGGCGTGGGAGGCCTCTTCTTCGAGCTCCTGAAGGACGCGGTTCACATGGGCGGCCTCCGGGCCAAGCTCGGGGCGCTTCTCCTGAAGCCGGCGCTCAAGCAGTACATGATGAAGCGTATCGATTACTCCGAATACGGCGGCGCGCCGCTCCTCGGACTCCGGGGCGGACTGGTGATCTGCCACGGCGCTTCCAAGGCCTGGGCCATCCGGAATGCCATCCGGGCGGCGGAACAGATCGCCAGCGAGCATATTCCGGAGCTGGTGGCGGACGCTCTCAAGGGCGAATCGCTCGCCGTTGCGGATCTGGAAGAAATGAAAGAATAATATAAGGATACAGATGTCGGTAAGACAGGTTGTACAGAAAGGAATGACACTATGGCAGAAATGATCTCCGCAGGCATTTTGGCAACGGGCCATTATGCGCCGAAAAAAATTCTGACCAATGAAGATCTGGAACGGATGGTGGATACCTCCGATGAATGGATCCGCACCCGTACGGGCATTGAGACGAGACATATCGCCGCAGACAGCGAGGATACGTCGGATCTGTGCGTCCATGCGGCGAAAGCGGCGATGGAAAAGGCGGGCCTCACGCCGGATGATATCGATTTCATCATGGTCGGCACCGCTTCTCCGGACTATGTGGTGCCCTCCACGGCATGCCTCGTGCAGTCGAAGCTGGGATGCACCCATGCAGGGGCCATGGATTTCTCCGCCGGCTGCTCCGGCTATATCTACGGCATCACGCTGGCTGCCCAGTTCATCCGCAGCGGACTCTACAAGCATGTCCTCGTCATCGGCGCGGAAGTGCTCTCCCGTCTGGTCAACTGGGCGGACCGCTCCACGTGCATTCTCTTCGGCGACGGCGCCGGCGCGGCCATCATGGGCCCGGTGGAAGACGGCTACGGCTATATCGCTTCCGAGCTCGGCTCCGACGGCAATCTCGGCGGCATCCTGAACATTCCCGCCAGCGGCATCGCGGAACCGGTCACGCACCGTGCCATCGATTCCGGCCGTATCTATATCCACATGGAAGGCTCGGAAGTCTTCAAGCATGCTGTCCGCCATATGGAAGCCACCACGCAGAATGTGCTTCAGAAGGCAGGACTCGGCATTGATGATGTGGCGCTCTTCATCGCCCATCAGGCAAACTACCGCATCATCCACTCCACGGCGAAGAAGCTGGGCGTGCCGGAAGAGAAGGTGTACGTCAACGTCAACCGCTACGGCAATACCTCCGCCGCCTCCGTGGGCATCGCGCTGGATGAAGCCGTCGCGGAAGGCCGTCTGAAAAAAGGCGATTATCTGGTGCTTACCGGTTTCGGCGCAGGCCTCACCTGGGGCTCTGTGGTGCTGAAATGGTGCTGATCTGACATACATTTCAGGAAAGAATAAATGAGGTGATTGATTTGAAGACCGTATTTCTTTTCCCTGGCCAGGGCTCCCAGAAGGTGGGCATGGTAAAAGACCTGTACGAAAAGTACGACTCCGTAAAGGCGCTCATTCATGAAGCGGATGAAGCGCTGGGATTCTCCATTTCTCAGATGATGTTTGAAGGTCCGGACACGGAGCTCATGAAGACGGAATTCACGCAGCCGGCGATCCTGACGGCCAGCGTGGCCTGCTGGAAGGTGCTCGGCGAACACGGCGTGGCACCGGAAGCGGCTGCTGGGCACAGCCTCGGCGAATATTCCGCTCTCGTGGCCGCAGGGGCTCTTTCCTTTGCAGACGCCGTAACGACGGTGCATCTCCGCGGCAAGTTCATGCAGGAAGCAGTGCCGCTGGGCGAAGGCGGCATGGCGGCAGTCATCGGCCTCGCTCCGGAAGCCATCGTTGACGTGTGCGCGAAGGTATCGGAAACGGCAGGCCCGGTACAGGCAGTCAATTTCAACTGCCCCGGACAGACCGTCATCGCCGGCGCGACCAGGGCTGTGGAAGCGGCCTGCACGGCCCTGAAGGAAGCGGGCGCAAAACGGGCGATCATGCTGAAGGTGAGCGCGCCCTTCCATTCCACGCTGATGGAACCGGCAGCAGCCCGCCTGAAAGAGGTGCTCGACAAGATCGATATCCATGATGCGGCCATTCCGGTCATCGCCAATGTAAACGCCAAAGAGGAAACCAAAGCGGACGAGATCCGTGACAACCTCATCATGCAGGCGGCACATCCCGTACACTGGGAGGAATCGGTCCGCCACATGATCGCCGAAGGCTATGACACCTATGTGGAAGCCGGCCCGGGCACGGTCCTGTCCGGCTTCATGCGGAAGATCGACAGAGCGCAGACGTCCATGCACGCAGAGGACATTGCGACGGTCGAAGACGTTGTGAACAAGATCAAGGGGGAAAACTGATGGAAAACGTGGAAAAGGCAGCACTTGTCACCGGCGCATCCCGCGGGATCGGCCGTGCCATCGCTCTGGCGCTGGCGAAGAAGGGCTACGTGGTAGCGGTCAACTACGGCGGCAGCCAGGCAGCGGCGGAAGGCGTCAAGGCGGAAATCGAAGCCGCCGGCGGCCGCGCCATCGTCATTCAGGGCGACGTGTCCAAGGCAGAGGACGTAGATAAGGTCTTCGCCGAAATCAAAAAGGAATTCGGCCGTCTGGACGTACTCGTCAATAACGCAGGCATCACCAGAGACAGCCTCATGCTCCGTCTGAAGGAAGAAAACTGGGATGCCGTCATCGATACCGATCTGAAGAGCGGCTTCCTCACCATGAAGGCCGCAGCGCCGATCATGATGAAGCAGAAAAAAGGCGCGATCGTCAATATTGCCTCCGTGGTGGGCATCATGGGCAATATAGGCCAGATCAACTACTCCGCCGCCAAGGCGGGCGTCATCGGCATGACGAAGACCGCGGCCAGAGAGCTGGCGGCGCGGGGCATCCGCGTCAATGCCGTTGCTCCGGGATTCATTGCCACATCCATGACGGATGTCATTCCGGAGAAGATCAAAGAAGGCATGATCCATTCCATTCCGCTTGGCCGTATGGGGCAGGCGGAAGACGTCGCCAACGCGGTGTGCTTCCTCGCATCGGACGAGGCGTCCTATATCACCGGACAGGTTTTGAAGGTAGACGGTGGAATGGTAATGTAATATAATCAATACGTATTGATTGTCCATGGAAAGGTGGTGAAATACGGATGAGCACTTTCGACAGAGTCAAGAAAATCGTCGTCGATCAGCTGGGCGTCAACGAAGCTGACGTACAGATCGACTCCACGTTCATTGACGATCTCGGGGCAGATTCTTTGGATATTGTTGAACTGATCATGGCATTTGAAGAAGAATTTGAAATTGAAATTCCTGATGATGCGGCAGAAAAGATCAAAACTGTACGCGATGCAGTCGACTACATCGATGCACAGCTCCAGAAATAAGAACTGGGATGGCGGGGGGAATGGAAGCCATTCCCCTGCGGCCATTATAAAGAGCGAGAAAATGCTTCAAAAAAGCGGACGTCCTGAGACTGCCCGTTTTTTTGAGGTATTATCCAGAGAGTCCTCAACGGAATTTCATAGAATCGAGAGAAATAAAAAGGGCGGCAGTCCGTCCTGAGATTTGCAGAAAGGTGTTGCATCGTATGAAGAGAAGAGTAGTGATTACCGGGGTCGGCGTCGTATCGCCCGTAGGCATCGGCGTGGAAGAATTCTGGAACAATCTGCTGGCAGGCAAGTCCGGCATCGGACCGATCACGCAGTTTGACGCCACGGATTTTCCGGTAAAGATCGCCGGGGAAGTCAAGAATTTTGACCCCGTACAGTATGTAGGCGACAAAAAGATGGTCCGTCATATGGACCGGAACGCCCAGTTCGCTGTGGCGGCGGCCCGCATGGCACAGGAAGATGCCAAGCTGGACATGGCACAGGAAAATCCCGCCCGCGCAGGGACGATCATCGGCACCGGCATCGGCGGCATTGCCATGATGGAAGAAACGGTCCGCAAGATCGAGACCCGCGGCCCGGGCAAGGTCAGCCCCTTTGCGGTTCCCATGATGATCGCCAACATGGCCTCCGCTCATGTATCCATTCATTTCGGCCTGCAGGGACCGGTCCTGACGGATGTGACGGCCTGCGCTTCCGGCACGAATGCGATCGGCCAGGCGACCCGCATGATCCAGTACGGTGATGCGGACATCATGTTCGCCGGCGGTACGGAAGCAGCAGTCTGCCCGAGCCCGATGGCAGGATTTGCGGCCATGAAGGCGCTCTCTTCCAGAGACTGCCCGCCGGAAGAAGCATCCTGCCCGTTCGACGCCCGCCGCGACGGCTTTGTCCTCGGGGAAGGCAGCGGCGTGCTCATTCTGGAAGAGCTGGAACATGCGAAGCAGCGCGGCGCTCACATCTATGCGGAAATCGTGGGCTACGGCACGAACGGCGATGCCTACCACATCACGGCACCCCGTCCGGACGGCACGACCCAGCTGCAGTGTATGAAGAATGCCCTCGCTGATGCAGGCGTTCAGCCGGAAGACGTGGACTACATCAATGCACACGGCACCTCCACTCATCTGAACGATATGAGTGAAAGCACCGCCGTGAAGGAACTGCTGGGCAAGCATGCTTATGACATCGTCATGAACTCCACGAAATCCATGACGGGCCATCTCCTCGGCGCTGCCGGCGCTGTGGAAGCCGTGGTATGTGCTCTCTCCATGGAAAACAATAAAGTACATCCCACCATCAACCTGAAGGAAAGAGATCCGGCGTGCGATCTGGACTACGTGACCGAAGGTGCGCGGGATGTGAAGATCGATGTGGCCATGTCCAACTCCTTCGGATTCGGCGGCCACAATGCGGTCATCGTTCTGAAACGCTATTCGGAATGAGCACCGCGGAAAACAGAAGAAAACTCCGTCTGTCCCAGCTGCGGCAGTTCGCTGAGGAAAACAATATCCCTGTCCAGAATATCCAGCTCCTGAATACGGCGCTCACCCATACGTCCTATGCGAACGAGCACCGGAATGAGGTCATTCATGACAATGAACGGCTGGAATTTCTGGGCGATGCCGTACTGGATCTGGTCGTGGGGGAATACCTCTTCCTGCGGTTTCCCACGTGGCCGGAAGGGGAGCTCACCCGGGCCAAGGCGAGCGCCGTATGCAAGCCCGCCTGCGCGGAATGTGCGGCGAAGTTCCATATCGGCGACTACATGCGGCTCGGCCGGGGCGAGGAAATGTCCGGCGGCCGGACGCGCATCTCCATTCTGGGCGATGCCTTCGAGGCGGTCATCGGCGCGATTTACCTCGACAATGACTATCAGACGGCGTCCCGCTTCATCCTGGGGCATATGAAAAAATTCCTTGACGCCATCGACCGGGGAGACTACGACCGGGATTACAAGTCGGACCTGCAGGAGCTCGTGCAGCGCCACGGCGACGTGGACATCCGCTATGAGGTGACCCGCGATGAGGGCCCGGATCACGACAAGACGATCTGGATGGAAGTTTTCATCAACGGCAAAAACCTGGGACGCGGCGTAGGCAAGAGCAAAAAAGAAGCGGCCCAGCTGGCCGCAAAGGAAGCCATCGACAGGCTTCACGGCGGAGAGACCTATCCGCCGACGCCGAAGGACTGAAACGGTGGGAAGGGGGATTCCATGGCAGAACAGCTTTCCACTCCGGAAGAGATCAGAGCCCGGATACGGGAGATCTATCGGGGCAATCCCTTCATGTCTGATTATTTTGGCATTTCCATTGACGAGATCCACTGCGGCGGCGCCACGGTGAGCCTCCTCACCGTTCTGGAAAAGCATACGAATCACCGGGGCGTGATCCACGGGGGCGTCATGGCGGCGCTGGCCGATTCCGTCACCGGTGTGACCGGAGCGAGCATGGGGCGCATGGTGGTCACCGTGAGCCTCACGCTGGATTATATCCGGAACTGCCGGCCGGGGTCGCGCATCCGCGTGACGAGCCACGTACTGCACTGCGGCCGTACGACCATGTGCATCGGCGCAGAGATGTACGATGAGGAGGACCGGCTCATGGCAAATCTTCTGGCGTCCATGATGGTCGTCGGGTCCTTCCCGGAGATCCCGGAGCAGTGGTGAATCCGATACAATAAAAAACACGGAGCTTCTGACGGTTCCGTGTTTTTTGATGCTCAGTCCTCGATGCCCTTCCGGGCGGTGACGCCGCTGTCGTAATAATGGCGGATCTTTTTCATTTCCGTAATGAGATCGGCCGCATCGAGCAGCTTCTGCGGCGCGTTGCGTCCGGTGATGATGAGCTCCGTCTCCGGACGGCGGGCGGCAAGGATGCGCTCTGTGTCCTCGTCCGTGGCAAGATCATACCAGCAGGCCATGTTGTATTCGTCGAGAATGACCATGTCATAGCCGCCGGCTACGGCCTCCACGGCCTTGTCCACGCCGCCGAGGATCATGGCGCGGTAGTCCGCCGGGGGATGGCCCGCCGGATAGACCGTGACCTGATCGCCCCACGCTTCGAGCTGCTCCTTCGTGAGCATGCCTTCCTTGGCGATGAAGTAGGGCTTGCCTACGGTGATGAGCGTGATGCCCGGCAGTGAGGCGAGCACCTTCTGCTCCGAGTAGGCCAGAGATTTCATGAACTGGATGATGCATACCTTTTTGCCGGCGCCGACGGCGCGCACGGCGAGGCCGATGGCGGCCGTGGTCTTGCCCTTTCCGTCGCCGGTATAGACCTGAATGTATCCGCGCTGGGTCATAGCTGTCCTCCTTTTTCTGTTTCCATGGGATGTTTTCTCCATTATACAATGATTTTCGCGCATGGTGGACGGGGAGAATGATATAATGGAGGTATTCTTTCACAGGAGGACGGACGATGAAACAGGAAACGGAACACAGGGTCTCGGTGCGTCAGCTTTTCCGGCTGATCGGCGCATACTGGAAGGGAGAAGAGCGGCGGTCGGCATGGCTGTATCTGGCGGGCATGGCGGGGCTGACGCTGGCGGCGGTGTATATGACGCTGCTGCTGAATGACTGGTACAATTCCTTTTACAGCGCCCTGCAGGACTACGATGCGGATGCGGTGTACCATGCCTTTATCACCTTCACGGAGCTGGCCTTCGCGCACATCGCCTTTTCCGTCTATGCCTACTACCTGCAGCAGAAGCTGTCTCTGCGGTGGCGGGACTGGATGACCCGCCGCTATCTGACGGACTGGACGGACCACCGGATGTACTACCGCATGGAAATGTTTTCCGGCGGCACGGCGGACAATCCGGACCAGAGGATCTCTGAGGACATCCGCCTGTTTACGACCCAGACGCCCGCCTTTTTTCTGGGGATCCTCCGGGCGGTGGTGACGATCCTCTGCTTCATCTTCATCCTGTGGAATCTGTCGGAGCCGCTGGCCTTCACCGTGGGCGGCACGGAATATCACGTGTACGGCTACCTCGTGTGGGCGGCGCTGCTGTACTCCGCGGCCGGCACCTGGGTGACGCACCGCGTGGGGCGGCGCCTGATGGGCCTCAATTTCACCCAGCAGCGCTATGAGGCGGATTTCCGCTTCGGCATGGTGCGCCTCCGCGATACGGCGGAAAGCGTGGCCTTCTATGACGGCGGGAAAGAGGAAAAGGGCTATCTCCTCCGGCGCTTCCGCCTCGTCCTGATGAACATGGCGGAGATCATCCGCAAGCAGAAGCAGCTGTCCTGGCTGACGAACTGCTACGGGCAGATCGCCATCATTTTCCCCTTTGCAGTGGCGGCGCCGCGGTATCTGTCCCGGGAGATCTCCTTAGGGGGTCTCATGCAGATCGCCAACTGCTTCGGCAAGGTGCAGGAATCCCTGTCCTATTTCGTGGACGTCTATACGAGCCTCGCGGAATGGCAGTCCTGCGCGGCCCGTCTGCTTTCCTTCGACGCCCATCTGCGGACGATCCGGGAGGAATCGGAGGCCGCGGCTGAGCGGCTCCATACGGAGGGAAATGACCGGGAGGCCGCCCTGCGCGGCACGGACATCGCCCTGCCGGGAGGCCGTCTCCTGCTCCGCGGTGCCAGCTGCCTCATCCGGGCCGGAGAGAAGGTCCTCATCAAAGGACCCTCCGGTGCGGGAAAATCGACGCTGCTCCGCGTGCTGGCCGGCCTCTGGCCCTATGCCTCTGGACAGCTCGAGCGGCCGCCGGCATCGGAGTGCATGTTCATTCCGCAGAAGCCCTATATGCCCATGGGAACGCTCCGTGAGGCGGCGTCCTATCCGGGAGCGCCCGTGCCGGCGGAGCAGCTCCTGCCGCTTCTGGAGGCATGCGGGCTGTCTCATCTGGCGGGCTGCCTTGATGAGGAGCGGGACTGGAGCCACGTGCTGTCCCTGGGAGAACAGCAGCGGCTTGCCTTTGTGCGCATTTTCCTCCGCCGGCCCCGCTGGGTCTTTCTCGATGAGGCGACCTCGGCCATGGATGAGGAAATGGAAATGAAACTTTACGGCCGGCTGGCAGCGCTGCCCGATGTCGCCGTGGTGAGTGTGGGCCATCGTTCCACGCTCGACCGGTGGCACACCCGGCAGATCACGCTGCGGCCGGATACATTGACACTGGAAAGCTGAATAATGGAAGAGTATTTGCGGTTTTTCATGGTATTTGCTGACATTCTGATCCCTATGTGTATCGGCCGCCTGCTGCGGCGGTGGGGGCTTGCCCAGGAATGGGTGCGGCTCCTGATCCGCATCAATGTGGTGGGGGCCATCTCCATACTTTCTGTCATTTCGTTCTGGTCGCTCCACGCTACGGCGGAGCTGCTGTGGCTCCCCATATCCATCCTGCCTATCTGCTTTTTATCCGTCCCTGTATTTTATCTGCTGGACAAGCACCGCTTCACCGATCCGAGGGATCAGGGGAGCTATCTCATTGTCATGATGCTCGGCAATATCGGCACGCTGGCAGGGCTCTGCGCCTATGTGCTGTACGGCGAGATCGGCTTTGCCTACACCCAGCTCATCGCCGTTCCGCAGATCCTCGTGATCGTCCTGTTCTGCTTCCCCGCGGCCCAGCGGTATCATGATCTCTGGGCCAACGGGGAACAGTCGGTGAAGCACAAGACCCGCCTCCGCGATCTGCTTCTCACCTGGAACCAGCTTCCCGCGGTGGGCGTTCTGGTGGGGCTGACCCTGAGCGAGCTCTCCGTGCCGCGGCCGGAGGCCATCAGCACGGCCTTTACCTTTCTCATCCATGCCAGCGCCTGGATGGGCATGATTCCCGTGGGCTACGACCTGAATTTTTCCGGCGTCCGTGCCTATGCGTGGAAGCTCTGGCCGATTTTTCCGGTGAAATTCCTGTACCTGCCGCTGTGCCTCGCGGCGATGACGCTTTGCTTCACGGACAACCCCATGCTGCTGTGGTGCGTGGTGCTTTCTGCGGCGGCGCCTACGGCCATCTTTGCCGTGGCGGCCACCCAGCTCTACGGGCTCAACGTGGATATCGCCGAGTCCTCTTTCATCACTTCCACACTGGCCTTCCTGTTCGTGGTGTATCCCTTCATTTACTATCTGGCGGCCATGTAGCGGCAGGGGATGACGGTCCTTCCCATATAGACATAAAAAAACAGCGCGTGCTTTCCGGCACGCGTTTTTGCATGGCTTCCGAAGCAGCTCTTTCCATGAAATATCACGGATGGTCCGAGGAAAGGGCAGGGGCTGCTTCCGCAAGGAATGCATCCCGCAGGAAAGCCATAAAAAAACAGGGTACCCGAAGGTATCCTGTTTTTGTGTGCAATTCCAATTACTTGGAGTACAGTTCGACGATGTACGTTTCGTTGACTTCGTCTTTGTACGGAAGTTCTTCACGCATGGGCATGCGGGTGAGGGTAGCCGTCCAGTTGTCGAAGCTCTTTTCAATGTACGGGAGGTCGAAGGTTTTCAGTTCCTGGAAGGACTGCTTGAACATTTCGTTCGTGCGATATTCTTCACGGAGAGAAATGACCTGACCGGGGCGAACCGGGTAAGACGGGATGTCTACGCGTTTGCCGTTTACATTGATGAGGCCGTGGTTGACCATCTGACGTGCCTGACGGATGGAACGTGCGAAGCCTGCACGGTATACCAGATTGTCCAGTCTGGTTTCGAGCAGGAACAGCAGGTTGGCGCCGGTAACGCCTTCCATGCGGTTTGCTTTATCGTAATAGCGATAGAACTGTCTTTCAAGGACATTGTACATCGCTTTAACTTTCTGTTTCTCTGCGAGCTGAACGCCGTATTCAGACTGTTTCTTCTGACGAGCGTCAGCGGGCTGCCGTTTTAACGCTTTCGCATGGCCGTAAATGTTTACGCCAAAACGTCTGCATGCCTTAAAACGGGGATTTCTGTTTGTTGCCATTTAGATATCACCTCTCTGAAAATCTGCTGCCTGAAATGATTTTTGCATAGACAGCTTATACATTATAACGGCTGCATCGCCGTTTGTCAATTTCAGAGGAGTCAGAAGAGGGCCAGTATGGCGAGAAAGATCGTGCCCGGCACGCCGAAAAGGGCCACCACCACGGCGTCGAAGAAGCTCCAGTCCATGTGCACCAGATGGAAGGCATCGAGAAAGAAATAGAGCATGCCTCCTGCGACGATATTGCCCAGAAAAGGCGCGACCGCGCAGCCGATGAATTTTACGAGGAGCAGCACGAGCCCTGCGGCGAAAAGAAAGAGAAAGACGAGAAGCGCCAGGCTGAATCCGGCAAAGGCTGCCATGAGAATCCCTCCCTTCATGAAAGCTGTATTTTCTATTTCTATTATATAAGACAATGGGAGCGCGTCCAAATTATCTCTTTATACATCTGAATAGATAAATTTCTTTGAGAAATGCAATGAATGGTATATTATTATAATTAAATTGTTATTATATGTGCTTTCGAATGAATGTCATTAAATAAAGCGCTATAATATAGGAAAACTATTGAATTAAAATATTTGTAATAAGAAAAGGTGTGAGCGTAATGGAAACACAATCTCAAACTGAGTTGAATTGTGTTGTTGAGCTGTTTAATGAGGGATGGAATTTACTATTAACATTGGAAGGAATGCCTTTAACAAGTGCTAATGCAGTTCGAAGACAACAAAATCAAATTGAACGATTTAAAGTAAGGGCAGGAAAAAGTTTAAAAAAAATAGGAATGGAAATATTGGATTTTTCAGGTGAAATTTATACTCCTGAATTGCCAGTTTCTGTAATAAATTTGGGGGATTTTAAATCATCTGATGAGCTACGCATATTGAAAATGAAAAAATTGACAATAAAACGTGTAGGAAGTGCAGAAGTTATTCAAAATGGTGTAGCAATAGTTGAGAAATACTTGAAGTAATTCCAGCAATAAAATGAAGTGAGGGATAAAGGATGAATTATATCGGAATCGACTTGGGAACAACAAATAGTGTAATTGCAACATTTGATGGAAAGGATACCCGGGTATGGAAAAGCAAAGAACAGAGTGATGTAACGCCTTCTGCTATTTATGTGGACCGTCGTGGAAAAAAGTTTTATGGGAAAAAGGCCTATGATATGGCTGCGAAAGAGCCGGAACGTGCAGCACTTCTCTTTAAACGGTTTATGGGAACACAAACCCCGGTAAAATATGCAGGGAAATCTAGCACACCAGAGGAATGTAGCTCAGAAATTTTACAGCAACTTTTCCGTAATTTGCCGGAAGAAGTTAGGAATAGTGATGAGAACGGCATTGTTATCACTGTTCCGGCAGCCTTTGATCAGATGCAAAATGCAGCTACGGTCGAAGCTGCACGTCTGGCAAATCTGGGTGCCCATGTGACGTTAATTCAGGAACCGGTGGCGGCTATCATGAGTGTCATGAAAAGCAATTCTAAAAATGGTAATTTCCTGATTTTTGATATGGGCGGTGGTACTCTGGATATTGCTATTGCGGACAGCATGAATGGCAAGGTAAATCTGTTGGCACATGGTGGCATTGCTATGTGCGGAGGAAGGGATTTTGATCGGCAAATTCTTAATTCCAAGATCATTCCTTGGTTAATGGATAATTATGAATTGCCTTTAGATTTTAAGGTAAATGCAAAGTATAAAACAGCATTACAATTAGCAGTTCGGGCGGCAGAAGAAGCCAAAATAGCCTTGTCTTCTGATGAGGAAGTAAATATTGATGCTGATTTGGGAGTGGAGGATCTGGAAGGAGAGCCAGTATATTTGGACATTCCATTTCAGCGAGAAGAACTGAATTCTTATATCAGTTCCTATATAGATGATGCCATTCATGCAGCTCGGGACACTATTTATAAAGCAGGATTATCCTCGCTTGATTTCGACCGAATTATTTTTGTAGGTGGTCCGACCAATTACAAACCTCTCCGGGATAAAGTATCGAGGGAGCTTGGTATTGAAGGAAGTCTGGAAGTTAATCCAATGACGGCAGTCGCAGAAGGTGCGGCGATTTTTGCAGAGTCTATTGACTGGAGTAGTTTATCATATCAGAGAAAGTCCGAGCGTGGTATGATTCGGAGTCAGCAGCAGTTGGGGCTTTCTTTTAAATATTCGGCACGTACTACGGGAAATGAGGCACGCATTCTGGTTCGGGTATCGGAAGATGTAGCTGGTTATACTTTTGAAGTGGCATCAGTGGATACCGGGTGGGATTCCGGGAATATCGCGTTGGCTGATCGGGTAAAGGTTTCTGTTCCGCTTAGCCGGCGGGGAGAAAATCATTTTGTAATTACGGTATATGATGCCTATGGAAGAGAAATTCCTCTCGACGATGATCAGATCATAATTTCTAAAACCATTGCTACGGTAGGATCTATTTTGGCCTCGCATTCCATTGGGATTGAGATACAAGAGCGATTGGATTCCGAAATAGATCGGACATTGGACTATCTGGTGCATGAAAACGATCAGCTTCCCACGCATGGTGTGAAAGTATTTCGAGCGATGGAAGATGTCGAGGCAGGAACAGATAATGAGTTAAGGTTTAATCTTTGGGAAGGTGATATTCCTAAACCGGTGGAAGATAATTTGTTCATTGGCTGCATGACAATTTCCGGCAATGATTTTGATTTTGGCACCATTCATAAGGGAGATAAGTTGGTATGTGAATATACCGTTACTGAATCCGGAAGTATTGAACTGCATGTCTCCGTGCCGTCAATTGATGAGGATTTCAGTGGAAAGAATTTCTATAGCCGAACACAAGGAGAGAAAGATTGGAACAGTGAGGCGAAAAGTACGCTTCAGGAAGCGAAAGAGGTTCAACAGAAACTGGAAAGTTTGACAGAAGTTATTGAAGAAGCGGATATGACATTTATTGCAAATGAGCTTTCTCGAAATCAGGATATTATAAAGAAAATGAGAGATAATCCAGATTCTGAAGATATAAAAAAAGCAGCGGAAGAACTGCTTCAAATGAAAAAGACGATTTATGCAGTGTCGCAAAGGAATCAAACGAAAATCCGTCAGCATGAAGTGGCAGGACTTAAAGAGTATTATGATCAGGAACTTAAACCTTATGCAGGAAAAATGGAAATAACCGATATGGAGAACCAGTTAAATTCATTAGCCGGCGCTGTGGATAAAAGTGATACTATTTATGCGAGAGAATACAATCGCTTCATGGAAATGGCAGTTTCAGTTTTACTGCGTAATCCGCGTTTCTTGGTTTCCATGTTTCAGGAGTTTGAACAGGTGAAGTATGATTTTACAACAAAAGAAGAAGCAAATGAACTGATAAAAAAAGGAAGGTTCATAATAAATAATAATGGTAAAGTTGAGGATTTGGCTCGAGTCATTTTACAATTAAGAGCACTTGCACCGCATGAGGGTGAACGGATTATGGCTAATATTACACGATATTGATTTATGTTGGGGCGAGTAGAAAAGGGGAACAAGGATGTTATTTCAGGAAAATCCATTCTATCTTTTGCATGCGCACAGTACGGACGGACAGGCGGAAATTTCTGATTTGGCAGAAGATGCGTGTTTAGATGTTGATAGTGATGAAGAAGAGCAGAAATACCATCAGGTAGAGAATATTCTTCTAAACCCAAGAAAACGTATAGGAGCAGAATTATTTTGGTTATGCGGAATATCAAAGGAAATTGCCTATCGGGCAATTTCCAATGTTTCATCCATAAAGCTGAATGAAAATTTACAGGAGTTTACTTCATGGAATCAATTCCTTATGTTATTTAACAAGGCTGCAATTGATTCTGCTTCTGTGAGTCCTGAATATATTCTAAGGATGGATCAACTTTATAATTTGACGGATACTGTTGATTTAAAAAATGTTATTGATCAGGATAGACATGTAGCACATATAGCCTCAATTCAGGATGAAGTCTGGATAAACAATGGGATGAAAATTGTATTGGAGGAGGTAATGCTTAATATTCGAAAAGGTTTACAAAATATGGGGGACGAACAGGCAGCTAATTGCTTACAGGAAGTTATAGAAAAATCTGAAATAAACGGTTCGTCTGATTTTATGGATGCATTGGTTCAAACATATGAAAATAGTATGGCAAAAAACTTAATAGATGCAGAAGGGAGATGTAATGAGGCGATAGAATATATTAATAATGGGAATACCTATGTAGGGCTAATTGGCTTAAAAAAATATTTTTTACGTTGGGCAAAGCTTATTGCGCCACTCAACTTATATAATGTCAGATATTTTAATCGTTGTGATGATCGTATATATCAAATAATAGGAAAACTTCGTCATGTAGCTGTTACTTGTAATAATGAACGTTATGATGTTGAAACTGCATTAGAAATATTTAAATTGCTGGTAGAATCTTTTGGTAATATCCCACAGGTTGGTGAACAACTTAAGAAAGACAAGGATTTTCTATCGCGGTTACTCTTAGATAAAACAAAGATGACAGCAGAAAATGGGGTTTGGACTGGAAAACCCGTAAATATTAAAAGGAAAGGGATAGAAAACTGGCCTCAATGGAAAAAATTTTTGTTGTTTCTTGTCATAGCAGGTATTTTACATGTGATCGTACCACCAGTTTTTCATGCAATATCTAATTGGAAGTATCATTCGACTATTACTCAAACACAAAATAATTCTACTACGATTAAAGAACAAAATAAAACCAAAAATTTATCACCTAAAGTAGAATATCAAAAGCCTAAAATAAAAGGGACAGCATTTAGTATGTCAGAGATTAGATGGGCAATAAGGGAGCAAATTCGACTAGATACATTGAAAAAGATGAATTTAAATTCATCTGGGATTGATGCTTATAATCATATGGTTGATGAATACAACAGGTGCGCAAGTGAATTTAAATATAGAGGCAACGCATATAAAGATGCTAAAGCGGAGGTAGAAAAAGAACGGGCGACTATTGTACGTGAGGTCCAAAATCAGGCTCGGAATAATGGTTGGATTGATGAATAACACAAAAAAAGAACGCAGCCATGAATTGCTGCGTTCTTTTTATTTGACATAGTAGTACAGGATGGCCGCACCGATGGCGACGGCCAGGCCCAGCCGGAGCAGAAAGGTGAATACTCCGATGAGCTTGAAGATGAAATACACCGCGGCGATGGCGATCAGGCCTGCGATGATGGGATTTCCTGTAATCAATTCCTCCATGACAGTCTCCTTATAATTCTCTCCGGTTTTCCACGGCGCCGGCCAGCGTCTGGCTGTCCGCATACCCGATGTCTCCGCCGGCGGGCAGGCCCCGGGCGATGCGGGTGACGCGGATGCCTGTGGGCTTGATGAGCCGGGACAGATACAGGGCAGTGGCTTCGCCTTCGGTATCGGGATCGGTGGCGAGGATGACTTCCTTCACTTCGCCGCTTTCCAGACGGGCGAGGAGCTCGCGGATGCGGAGCTGGTCAGGGCCGATGCCGTCCAGCGGAGACAGCGCTCCGTGGAGGACGTGGTAAAGCCCCCTGTATTCGCCGCTCGCTTCGAGAGCCTGCACATCCGGAGGCTGTTCCACCACGCAGATGACGGAATGGTCGCGGCGGTCATCCGAGCAGATGCCGCACGGGTCGGACACGGCCAGATTGCAGCATACGGAGCAGTAGCAGCTCTTCCGGCGGGCGGTCTCGATGGCCTGAATGAAATCGGCCACCTCGCTCTCCGGGCGTTCCAGCATGAAATAGGCCAGCCGGCGGGCGGTCTTGACGCCGATGCCGGGGAGGCGCCGAAACTGGGCCGCTACATTTTCGAGGGCGTCATTCATCAGAACATGCCGCCGGGCAGGCCGAGACCGCTGGTGACTTCCTGCATGCGCTTCTGTGCCATTTCAGCAGATTTGCGGGCCGCTTCGTTCACCGCGGTGGTGATGAGGTCTTCCAGCATTTCCGGATCTTCCGGGTCGATGGCATCCTTGGAGATCTTGAGAGACGTGATCTGGTTCTCGCCGTTCATGGTGAGGGAGACAGCGCCGCCGCCGACGGTGACGTCCACGGTCTGCTTTTTGACTTCTTCCTGTGCCTTCTGCATATCTTCCTGCATTTTGCGGGCTTTTTTCAGCATGCTCTGCATCTGTGCCTTATTTCCAAACATGAATTTTCCTCCTCAATCAGTCAGGGGCCTGAGGGCCCTTTTTATTTCTTTTCATATATATCACAGTCAGGGGCTATTTTCAAGGCAGCCGCCAGGAGCGGGTCCTTCAGCGCTTCCGGGGGAAGTTCGCTTCTGTCGACGGCGGTGTAGCCGTCATCAGGAGAGGCCGTGGGTGCCGGTGCGGGCTGTGCGGAAGGGGCCGCCGGCGGCGCGGAGGCTTCCTCTCTGGCGCGGAGATCGTCCGGGCTGCCCTTCAGCACGGTGTGGGGCACCAGCGCCCGGCCGGTGCATTTCTGAAAGGCCTCGGCGGTGATCTTCTGGAAGGCTTCCGTATTGCAGGCCT
>ERZ779865.917-NODE-917-length-23904-cov-6.858275_pt1 | contig 23904 bp, 19 predicted proteins | sample MGYA00433088_ERZ779865 | MGnify/ENA primary metagenome ERZ779865 (study PRJEB29588, sample SAMEA2151703) | human gut metagenome | biome: human gut; feature: human-associated habitat; material: faeces | place: Denmark | collected 2008/2010 ... | reverse complement strand
CACCAACGCCCAAAGCGGCAATTTTCCCCGCCGCAACCGGATCGTCGCCGCCCTGAGCGAAGCCGTACTGGTGGCGGAAGCGCCCGGCAAATCCGGCTCGCTGATTACCGCCCGCATGGCCGCCGACCGCAACCGGCTGATTTTCGCAATCCCCGGATCCCCCGGGGAAGCGCGTTCGGAAGGCCCCAATTCGCTTTTGCGCCGCGGCGCGCTGTGGGCGGAAAACGCCGCCGACATTCTGAATGTTTTAAACAGCAAAATCAGACCGGAACCACTCCGGCCGACCGACGGCGGCGAATGCGATTTATTTACAAAGACCCTTGACAATTTGCAAAAACCTGCCGATATTCCACCGGTAAAGAATTGCGATAAAAATTCGATTTTGGCGTATTTGTCGGCGGAAGGCACGGACACGGACGAAATCATCCGCAGTTCGGGACTCGATGCCCCGAGCGTGGCAATGCTCCTGATCGAATTGGAAATGGAAGACAAAATCATCCGCCTGCCCGGCAACAAAATTGCCCTGACCGGCAAAAACATGAAAGTAAGAAGATGAAGTTAGTTATCGTAGAATCTCCGGCCAAAGCCAAAACCATCAACAAATACCTCGGTTCCGACTACAAGGTGCTCGCGAGCTTCGGACACATCCGCGACCTTGCGAAGAAGGATCTCGGCATCAATATCGGAGAAGGCTACAAGCCCGTATACGAAATCCCCGGCGACAAGAAGAAAGTGGTCGACGAACTCACGAAGCTGGCCAAGTCGAAGACCGTCTGGCTCGCCTCCGATGAGGACCGCGAAGGAGAAGCCATATCGTGGCATTTATATGAAGTTTTGGGATTAAAACCTGAGAACACGCGCCGTATCGTTTTCCACGAGATTACCAAGACAGCTATCTTACATGCTATTGAAACGCCACGCAGCATCGATATGAACCTGGTCAACGCCCAACAGGCGCGCCGTGTATTGGATCGTATCGTCGGCTTCCAGCTTTCTCCGATCTTGTGGAGAAAAGTCAAGCCCGCCTTATCTGCCGGCCGTGTGCAATCGGTAGCAGTCCGGCTGATCGTGGAACGTGAGCGTGAAATTCAGGACTTCGTATCCGAAGCAGCTTATCGGGTAACAGCTAATTTTATCCTTCCCGACGGTAAGACAATATTGAAAGCCGAGCTAAACCGCCGTTTGAAGACCAAGGAAGAAGCGCAAGCTTTCCTGAAGGCTTGCCAACAGGCAACATTTACGATTGATGATATCAGTAAGAAACCGGTACGTAAATCTCCGGCTCCTCCGTTTACAACATCAACCTTGCAACAGGAAGCAGCCCGTAAATTGGGGTATTCGGTTTCCCAAACCATGATGATTGCCCAGCGTCTGTATGAATCCGGATTAATTACCTATATGCGTACCGACTCATTCAATTTGAGTGACTTAGCTTTAGGGACAACCAAAGAAGCTATTCTGGAATCATACGGAGAAAAATATTATAAGTTCCGCCAGTATCATACAAAGAGCAAAGGAGCACAAGAGGCTCACGAAGCCATTCGTCCGACGTATATTGCCAAGGCCGAAATCGACGGTACGAGCCAGGAACGCAAGTTGTATGATCTGATCCGCAAACGGACTATCGCCTGCCAGATGGCCGATGCCGAATTGGAACGGACTACCATCTCTGTGGATATCAACGGACAGAAAGAGAAATTCGTAGCTACGGGTGAAGTCGTTGTATTCGATGGATTCCTGCAAGTCTACCACGAAAGTACGGATGACGATCAGGAAAAAGAACAAGGAAACACATTGCTGCCCGCCGTCCATCTGCAAGATGCCTTACAACTGAAGGAAGCAACTGCTACGGAACGTTTCACTCAGCGTCCGCCCCGCTATACAGAAGCGACATTGGTCCGTCGTCTGGAAGAATTAGGTATTGGCCGCCCGTCAACATACGCGCCGACAATCCAGACAATCCAGAACCGGGAGTATGTTGTAAAAGGAGATAAAGAAGGAACTGAACGTGCATTTACCATCCTGACATTAAACAAGAAGGGAATTCAGGAAAGCAGCAAGACCGAAATGGTCGGAGCCGACCGGAACAAGTTAATGCCTACCGATATCGGCATTGTGGTGAATGACTTTCTGATGGAATATTTCCAATTGGTCATGGACTACAACTTTACCGCCAAAGTAGAAAAAGAATTCGATGCCATTGCCGAAGGTGAAGAAAACTGGACGAAAGTCATTGATAACTTCTACAAGGTATTCCACCCGATTGTTGAACAGACTTCGGCCATCCGCACTGAACATAAAGTGGGCGAACGCCAATTAGGTATTGATCCGAAAAGTGGAAAACCTGTATTCGTTAAAATCGGCCGGTTCGGCCCGGTGGCCCAGATCGGTGAATCCAATCCGGAAAAAGACAACGAAAAGCCTCAGTTCGCCACCTTGCTAAAAGGTCAGTCTATTGAGACGATCACCTTGGAAGAAGCCTTGAAGTTATTCGAACTGCCTCGTACGGTTGGTGAATACGAAGGGAAAGTTGTTGTAGCGGCTATCGGCCGGTTTGGTCCGTTCATCCGTCATGACGGGAAGTTCGTTTCCATTCCGAAAGACAAGAACCCGATTTCCATCACGTTGGAGGAAGCGATCGAATTGATCCAGCAAAAGCGCGAGAAAGATGAGAACCGTTTCATCAAGAAGTTTGAAGAAGATCCTGAGCTGGAAATCCTGAACGGACGTTATGGCCCTTATATTGCCTACAAGGGTAAAAACTACCGAATACCGAAAACGGGGTATACACCTGCCGAGATGACCTTGGCCGATTGTATGAAGCTGGTCAGCGAAGCAGATCAGAAACCGGCAACGAAGAAACGGGTTACACGAAAGAAAGCGGAATAAGGTTTTCTATCAAATACATAAGATGAGGGTGTATCAAATTGAGATAGATTTGACACACCCTCTAGTTATTCTACAACAGGGTCATCGTATTTCTCCACATCATCCCGGTGTATTCTTTTAGAGAATCTATTTCCGATTTTTCCTATATATTTTATTCAATACAAGGATCTATTTCCATTGGGTATCCTTTCAAAATATGCGCGATTTCCCGACTATACCCAGCCTTATAAAGAATTGTTATAAAAAACTCATACCATTGATTGTTTAAATCATATCATTCATGCACGATATTTCCCTAAAATCCCCCAACATTACTCTCTTTTAGATTTCTATTCATTATACCATCCAGCCTCTATCAATCCAATACTTTCAAAATAATGAAATGTTCCTGGTTTATTATATTCTACTAATCGCATATTCGCTATGGCCCAAGCATCATGCGTTTTATAAAAGAAACCTCCTTGATAATAGACACCATCTTCCGTCAACAAGGGTTCATCTGGCATTCGGTTTGTCCAAATTATACGACCATCACTGCACCAATCAGGTGGCATTTCAGAACCAAGTCCCGCAGCTATAGGCCACTCTGAAATATCTGGACCCAGCTCTCCACCACAAGGCCTGCACATGTCTCCAAAACGGATTAAAACACCATCATACCATAACCGAATAGATAAGTGGTATTTCTTTTTAAAAGCTTTATATCCTCCTGGATACTTCTTGTTAACATCATCTACTCGATAGATATTATTATAAAATTCTATGCGTATTGCCATAATTATCTATATTTCGATCGCTTATAGCCACCTAGCAACACCTCCATGATGTGAACAAGTTCCACGTCGACTCCGACTGAAACTATACGTTCCATCTCTACATAATGCAGTTGCTCCGGCTGGAGGTGCATTATAATAAATAGGAGATTGTACTCGCTCACCCTTTGAATTGGTATAATGTTTTATAGGAGATAATGGATAGACTTTATCCTGCCCATTATTTTCTTTAACCAAATAAGAAGTAGAAATATAACCGACCATTCCGTTATATTCCACAGGCTCCCACTGGCAGTTACAATCTTCATCTATTGTAACCATCGTACCTTGGGGTACAAGACCTATCACCTTATAATTCGTCCCAGGTCCATACCGTAGGTTCAAATTAGACGAGGTGTAGCGAATGCCGATTTGGGCATTCGATAAGGTAGTGATAAAGAATGTTATTAATAAGAAAAGTAGTCGTTTCATGAATTTAGCTTTCTATTGTTCATTACACAAAATACGATATATACAAGTATCAAACATATTCCTATAACAGAAGTCCTTTTAAAAAAAACATCTTCTAATACTGTTCCTATTTCTTGTATAGAGTATTTTACTGTTACAGTCGCGCTATAAAGTGTACGATAAGCATTCCCATATGTATTATAACCTGCATAAACATTAGTCCGATCTAAGTAATTATAATCAGGTCTCAATTCATAAAAACCATTTCCAAAATATAGTCTTCCATGATTATGTCGAGATATATTCTGTCTCAAATCTTCCACCAACTTGTCATGTGCACTTGCGCTTCTTCTCATACTCACATCGCCATATTTATCCGTTTTCAAGTAGTCTATATATTCTCCACATAAAGAAAAGTCGGTATATATTCTTCTTGTCGTCTTAATAAGTAAATTATCTGTATGAGTCGTACATGGTGGTAAGTATTTAAATCCTATACCCATTATGTATTCATCAATAAAATCAAACCCTTGTTTCGTTTTCTTGAGAATAACAAATTTATTTAGTGGATTAACAGCAATCCACCATGCAAATTTTTCCGAATTGGCTAATTCTGTATAAATAGGATTAGTAAAAATACCAGCACTAGCTAGAATTGTATAATCTTGCCCGTACAAAGAAACCAAATTAGAAGGCCAACCCCTTACATTTGGATCCAAATGTTTTTTATTCTCAAGTAAATCCATATAATCTATATAAGTATATTGATATTCATTCGAATATAGTTCTGTGGATATTTGGGAAGAAAAATCATAAAAACCTATCGCATCCTTACCTTCTAAATACAAATCTTCTATTTGATTTTCTAACTCGTCATAATAATACTGTTTCGCCCATTTATAACTGGCAAATCCTAATCCTACCACGACAATAGCAATTAATGTAGAACCTATTATTGCTCTTTTAATCCAAATTCTTTCCATAATATCTATTTTTATTCAAAATAATCCTATCTAATGTTTGTATATATGATTCTTCTTTTCTATCAGAATCATTATACCCAAAATCATCTTCAATATCTAGTTCTAAACAAGTTACCTTATCATTGTTATTCTTACAAACATTTCCACACAAACTATCACACTTTATGATTAGGCTAAATATAGCATCATACGAAAACAAACTGTAACTACATTTTCAATATGAACAAAAAGATAAATATGACAATAGACAGAGAATCTCATTATCAGTCATATCCATAAATAGAGTAGATAGATTACCTTCTTTGTCTTGTCTCCTAACCACACTACTATTTACTACCATAGAAATTAGATTCTGAATCTTTCCAAAATATTGGGAACACAATGCCTCTTCGCTGCAAGTGTATAAAATCCAATAATACCTTAATAAAGCAACATATTCTCCATTCGTTACTTTTCTCTTACTATTTTCTCGTATAAAATGTTTCGTAATTTTCTTTGCAATAGAACTTACAGCATCTAATTCCTCTTTGGTAATCCCTATCCTATTCTTTAAATTCCAAAATTGACTTTCAAAACGAATAATTACATTCGCATATATCTGTTCTTTATATGTTTTATATAGAAGTAATATGCTTATTAAAGAAAGCGTTATTCCTCCTATATAATCACCAAAACTTCCCCAGTCTGCAATATTTTTAGATAAAGGACTTTTATAAAATTGAAAAACAAAAATTCCTCCCAATAATATTGTAATAATACTAATAAATACTATAAAGAAATTTTGAATTATCATATTCCTTATTCGCATAAAACTTTCCTATTTAGTAAGTTTTATATATATATCGTAAAAATCCTCTTTCATTTTTTTATAAGTTGGTAAGGGGTTTAATTCATATGCTTCATTTAAACATGTTTCTATTTTAGAATAATAATTTGGATCCAACTCTTTTATCATCAATCTCCCGTAAATCTCAGCCTTAATACCTAAGAAGTCACATTTATAATACTTCAAAGTATTAGGATTAGTATAATTATAATCAACTAAAGCTAATGCCTTTTCCACATCTATTAATCCTCCATAGAAATCTAATAATTCAAAGGCTTTTGCATCACCCCGAACAAAGTAAGGTTGTGAATATTCAGGATCCATAAGAATCGCATTATCACAATCTAACAAAGCTTTCCCTATATCCTTTTTCGCCACATACATCCTAGCTCTCAATGTATAATTTTTTGCATTAGGATTTAATTCTATAGCATTATTTATTACTTGTACTGCTATATCTAAATATTTATCTTCTAAAATACGATAATGATAACAACTTTTATATAGTAGTAATGCTAAATTAGAATAGTACTGCGGACATTGGGAATCTAGATTTATTGCACGCATATAAGCATCATATGATAATTGGAAATATTCCAAATTACCATGAGCACGATCGTTATCTCTAGAAACTTGAATAGCTAATCCATTCCAATAATTAGCGTTTAAAGAATCTAGCAAACATGCTTTATATAAAAAATCAAACCCATCTTCTCCTTTCTCCACTAAAGTAAATCCTAATTCGCTATAAGCTAAATGATTTTTTGGATTTTCTTCGACTTCTTTCTTTAATAAAGAAATAGCATCATCCAAGTTACCCTTACTTCGTAATTCTCTAGCCTGTTTTACCAATATTGTTTCTAATGGGTCATTCCAAATACTATATAAAGAACTATGTCTATCTTTTGTTAATTCGCGAACTGCTAAAGTACTCACAGCAAAATTTAAACTTTGACCTTCTGTTATTCCAAATGTAGATATGCCTAATACTTCTCCTTTCATATTTACAATCGGAGAACCACTACTACCATGAGAAATAGGCGCTGTAATTTGAATGATTTTCCCATAAATATTATCATCTCGAACCGCAGAGACAATACCAGTTGATGCTGTTTGTTCTAATCCTAAAGGAGAACTTAGGCTTAAAATCGGTGTTCCCCGCATAGGTATTACATTCGTTAATGGTAGAGCTTTATACGGAACATTACTCTCAGCAACTTTGAATTTTACCAAATCCGCATTTTGATTATAGTCACAAACACTTTCTATAGGAACGATAGTACCATCCGATAGTCTTATTTGAGCTTTATATGCGCCATCTAAAACATGATAATTAGTAATACCTATGCCCGAAGATTCTATAAAGAATCCACTTCCTTGTGAAAATACTTGACCATTATTATCAATAGAAAAAACCGTAAATATCGATTTTTCTATATTACTTACTAATCGTGTTACGTCAGGGCTTTGAGAAAAGGCATTCAGGCATAACATTGTCAAAAATGGTAATAACATACTTATTTTTCTCATAATTCTTATTTATTATCTGCCTGACATAGTTCCCCTACTTCAGGGCTATCCATAAATTAATCCCATAATAGCATATACAAAAAAAGCGTGGGAACTGTACCTGTCACTTATCCCTCGCTTCAGGCCTTCGCATTGCCTATCAAGTAGGATAAGCAACGCAGAAGCCCACGCCGATATTATATATAATATATCATGTAACCGGATGGATACACGATACCTATCTATACAAATCCCGTAGGCATCTACCGTTGCCTTATCTTCTACTTGAATCAAAGTTGCGAAGTTTGAAGCGAAGAAGACAAGACGTCAAGTAAACGCCTTCCAAATATATGTCTCGCCCTCGAACCACTCCGAACCGGCGTGGTGACGATAACTGGTGGTAAATATACTAATTATTCTAAAAAAGAAACTTCTATTACTATGTTTTTTAAATGCAAATTTGAAAATTCTCTTCCGATTGAAATGCGCTTATAAAAAAGTCCGGACTTTGCATAAAGCCGGACTTTTTTGTATTGAGAGCAGAAAGCGTTACATCATACCTTCATTTCCACCTCCATTATTACTATCTACATCGTCATTGCTGATACCACGTTTTACTTTCTTGATAGCATCTTTCAAAGTACCGAAACGATAAGTCACACTGATGCGGAAATCGCGTGCCCGCATATAATTGACCGTTGTCATGTCAAATGCCGGGTCTTCGGTTGTACTTTCCATCTTAATGGTTTTCCAGAACGGATTACGGCATGTCAACGAAACGGTCAGTTTCTTCTTCAAGAAGCTCTTGTTGATGGCAAAGTCGGTAAAGTACATCGGAGAACGTTTTCCCTGCAAAGAAATTCTCGGCGAGAAGTAGCCACCACGCAAGTCTACCCGGAAATCTTTCGGTAAATTAAACTGAACACCTGCGAACATACGACCACTGAAACCGGTATTTCCTAAAGCCATTTCCGAGCTGGAAAGATCTGAATAATCGGCACCTCCGTTGAACATGATTCGCAATAAAGGTATCGGTGTATAGCTGGCATACAAAGAAAGCCCTACTCGCTTACTCTTACCGATATTATCATAAGTCGTCTCCGAAATACCATTATTCATCTTAACAATCTGTTCGATGGCATTATTCTCAAAACGGTAGCTCAAATTGGCATTGAAGTTGAACTTCGAATTAAAAAAGCTATAATTCATGTGTAAACGGTTGCTCTTTTCGGGATCCAGATTCGGGTTACCATAACTGATGTTTTCTGGGTCGGTTGTATTTACATACGGATTCAAGTTCCAGATACTCGGACGACGGATACGCATATTATAGCCTACACGGATTTGCTGCGCCATATTGATCTGATAAGATAACGTCAAATTAGGTACTACATTAAAATAACTCGTACTGAAGTCCATATCCGGCTCATACGCAAAATGAGCGTTCAATGAAGTTCCTTCGGCACGGGCTCCTGCCTTGATACCGAACTTGTCGACCTTCAATGTATAACCTAAATAGGCCGAATAGATATGCTGGTTATGGCGGAAGTCACTGTTTGCATCATATTCGGCATCCCAAACATTCGTGGAATCGTTATAATACTGCCGCAATGTTTCACTATCACTCTGGCGGAAAATATATTTGGCACCTACTTCCAAGGTATGATCTTTCCACAGAGGCGTTGTATAATCGATCTGCGCCGTATGTTCTGCAGAAGCGGCATCGTTGATATCCCAGCGTGGATACAAATCATCCTGCGGATAAACGCCTTCTATGTTCTCCAGATCGGTATAACTCTCGTTATTGTTCGGCGTATGACTAAAACGATAAGAGAATGTCAGCAACTCATCCTTCTTATGGGTGGAATGCTGGTAATCTACATTAACATCTGTTGAACCAAAGACAGATGTTGAGCTACTGTTTCGGTTAAATCCATAGACGAAGTTGGAAAGGTCAGCGCCATCCGTCATCATCACATCATATTCTGTTTTATTGGTTGCGTCACCCCGGAAAAGATTAAGTCCCACACTCAACAAATTCAGTGAATCGATCTCATAACTTCCTTCCACATATCCAAACTGAAAAGGACCCTGGCGTTTACTGCGTCCGTATTGATTCAATAAAGTTGCCGCATTTGTCTCGGATGCATACGTTTCACGAACAGAAGATGACTCAGTCCAAGGAGAATTTTCATGATTGTATTTATAGTTACCGGTTATACCGAACTTACCGAATTTAGCCGACACATAAGCACCTGCACCCATACGTCCCAATACACTGGCATCGGCATTGATGGATGCCGTATAACCTTCCAATACATTCCGTGTTGTAATAATATTGATGATACCTCCAACACCTTCTGCATCGTATTTAGCACCCGGATCAGTAATTACTTCAATATCCTTGATTGAACTGGCGGGCATACTCTTCAATACATCGGCCGGATTGTTATTCATCATGTTAGAGGGTTTTCCATTTACATAAATCTTGAAGTTGGTTGATCCCTGCAGCTGAATCTCATCATTACCATCGACAGTAATCATAGGAACTTTGCGCAACATATCCAAGGTATTGCTGGTCTGCGCTTCCGGATCATCATCCAGACTGTAGGTTAATTTATCCAGCTCCACCTTCACCAGTTTCTTTTGGGCTGTTACAGTTACTTCTCCCAGCTGTTTACTGTCATCATGCATATAGAGAATTCCTAAATCCATGACTTTCTTCTTGGCTGAAAGTGTAAAATTCTTTTTTGTCGGAACTTTTCCAATAGACTGTAAAGAAATAATATACTTTCCGGCACTCTTCAAATTCGTTTCAAACTTCCCATCAATATCACAAGCCAATAACTGCAACGATTTCTGAGGAGAAGCCGCCGAAGCAATGCTTATGGTTGCATAAGGCACTGTTTCGTTACTCAATGAATCGATGACCTGTCCTTTGATTACGAATTCACCGGAAGTCTGGGCTTGTATTCTTACTGGTAAAGATATCAACAACAAACACAACAAAGCAAAAAAACTACATTTCATACCGTTTTACACATTTTATGATTAGAATTATAAGTTAGTCTACGTCTACAGTTTTACAAAAGTAGTAGAATAAAACTAACAGTATTATCCGAACCTTTTTAAAGAAGACTAAAAAATGTATTAGCCTGTTTTTATCTGTCTGTATAAATAGAGATAAGGCAGTTTTCATTACTTTTGTCTCGCAGTAAAAACATGTTGGATCTATAATAGAAACTTTATGCCTTTGTTCTTTTTAATTCTTGCAGTGCTATATATAACAGGGAACGGTTATATATACTTTCGTAGCTGGGAAATGCTACGCACATTTCCCTTACTGTGGAAATGGGTTTTCTCTGTATGCTACTGGGCCGGAACCTTCTCTTTCTTTTATCTTTTCGGACACCGGGAATTGCCTGAATTCAATCCGGTCATACACATATTATATTATATCGGAACAGGCTGGCTGATCTTTACCCTGTATATGGTATTATTCCTTTTATGCACCGATTTACTCCGGGTTTTCAACATAGGTTTCAACTACCGGTTTATAAGCTGTTTTGTTTTGACTATCTTATTATTGACCGGTGGATATATTCATTATTCACATCCCAAAAAGGAAGTTATCAACATAGATATCAACAAGGAAGTAACCGGTAAAAAACAAATACGAGTAGTTGCCATCAGCGATATTCACATCGGATACGGGACAACCAAGGAACGGCTTCAGCAATATATCCGGACGATACAGGCTGAAAAACCGGATTTAATCCTTATCTCCGGAGATTTAATCGACAGCAATCTAAAGCCTGTACGAGAGCAACGCATGGAACAGGAACTTAATCAGCTGCAGGCACCGTTGGGTGTCTTTATGATTCCGGGAAATCATGAATACATCAGTGGCATTGGGAAAAGCAGGGCTTTCATCCGCCAGCAGACGTCTATCCAATGGTTACAGGATTCGGTAGTTACTCTACCGAATGGAATTCAATTGATCGGACGGGACGACCGGCATAATCCACGGAGAAAATCAATCGCCCAGCTGACAGATACACTGCCAGCCCATGCTCCTTCTATCCTACTCGATCATCAACCCTACCATTTGGAAGAAGCAGAACAGGCCAAGATTGATTTGCAATTTAGCGGACATACGCACGACGGACAAATCTGGCCCTTGAATCTGATTACCGACCATCTGTTTGAAGTCGGCTACGGTTACAAGCAAAAGGGGAATACACACATTTATGTTTCCTCCGGACTTTCACTTTGGGGACCACCTTTCCGTATTGGGACTCGCAGTGAAATGGTTATCTTTAACATCAATTTCCAATAAACGATTTTACGTATGAAAGTATTTTTCCAGTCGATCGTAGCACAGCTATTACTGAATCCTTATATATACTGGCGAGGCCGGCAGGCTTTGCCTCAGCAGAAGAAGTGGCAGGTTTCTTATCTGCTGTTATTTGTTCTTGAGCTCTGTCTGTACTTCTTTGGATTCTTTTTCCGAGAAGAGCTACCGGATTCAGTATTTATACCGATTATGAATATCTGCAACACATGGTATATCGGCAGTATTTATATCACACTGGGTCTTTTATGCCTGGAAGTTATCCGTATCAGTCAGCGGAAATGGAAATGGCTGCCCCAGATGATTTCCAAACATTGGCAGGAATGTAAACGTATTTTATTTATTCTTTTTGTCATTGGAACCGGTTGTCTGTTATATAAAGCCCATCTAAATGTTATACATCCCGTAGTAAAACATCTTTATATTGATTTGCCCAAAGGCAGCAGCAGTCGAGACAGCCTGAAGATTGTCATGGTGTCAGATACGCATTTCGGGGAAGTAATCGGTAAGCAGCAAGCCCAGAATTTAGTCCGATTGAGCAACGAACAGCGGCCAGACTTAGTCGTCATGGTCGGTGATGTATTGGATTATGAATCCCGTTTTGCCGAGAATGCCCATATTGAAGACGACTTCAAGCAACTGATTGCACCCTTAGGCGTCTATACAACCTACGGGAACCATGAATACCGGGCCAACCGTTTTGCCAAAGAACGCTGGATCCGAAAGTTCTCTACCTTATTAAAAGACTCTGTTGCTTCGCCCGATTCATCTTTCTACCTGATCGGACGGGATGATTTTATTAACAAGAAGCGTAAGCCTTTACACCAGCTCCTGATGGGAATCGATACGACCAAACCTCTTATCGTCCTCGATCACCAGCCCTGGAGTTTTGCTGAAATGCGTATGAACCATATCGATCTCGGATTACACGGCCATACACATAACGGACAGTTATGGCCTTATCCGCTCTTGATGAAACTTATTTACGAATGCCCTTACGGCTATTACAGCAAAGGAGGAACGCAACATTATATTTCGTCCGGCTTTGGTTGTGCCGGACCGGCTTATCGTGTCGGCACACATTCCGAACTGATTGTATTACACATCCGATTTGTTTAGGATATAGCTCTGTGAATCTTATACAGAGATATTTGTTTCTTACGATAAAAACTTATAATCTTTGCCAATAACCGGATTAAGACAATGTCGTTCTAAAGATATATGTCAATTATTGGGTATAACGCCTTTACCGGTATAAGGCCAGTTATCTTCAACAAAAAGGAATTGCATTGGACTTGATTAAAGAATGCACAGGCCTGACAGATGATGAGATTATGAACTTACGAAGGATATAAAATAAAATGACACTGTCCTAAAAGATGAAATCCCTGCCGTTCTATTCGGATGGCAGGGATTTTATAATATCACAATCATTTATAAAGCCTCAATCTCTTCCTTCGAAAGACCTGTCGCTGCCGCGATATCTTCTGCCGATAAATGTTGCCGCTTTAAATTCCGGGCAACGATCAAAAGTCCTTCTTGCCGGCCTTTTTTCAATCCTTCTTCCAGACCTTCTTTTCGGCCTTCTTCCAACCCCTCTTTCCGGCCTTTGGTCATTCCTTTTTTTTCTGCAGTTTGTATCACACTGAACCAGTCTCGATAAACCTTAAGGCTTTCTTCATAGGCATAATATTCCTCTTGAGAGAACTTGGCAATTTCAGCAGCAGCAAATAGTTTGGTGAAGATCCGTTCCTGCAAAGCCTTTGAACGTTCCTGCAAACGACCTAAATTTTTCAGGACAAACAACCACTTATCAAACAAAGTCTTTAATTCATCTTCCCCCTTATTGAATTTAGGCATCTCCAGATAAATGAAAGTCAGCTTATCATAAAAGACCTCCTTCAGTTTTGTATCCATCAATTTCACTTCACGCCGATAATAATCCGGATGCTTGTCGTCTAATGTAAAATTCAAAATACCTATTACATAGACAGCTTTCAGCTCATAGTTCCAGCCCCGACCTTTTTCAGCCTGATCCTTAATAGGGAAAGTAGCATAATAGAGACTACGATCTTTAAAGAACTGCTGTTCTCCTTTTTGCATCTCAATCAAGATCTTTTCGCCCTTATCATTCTCACAATAAACATCGAATACGGCTTTCCGATCCATTTCGCGGATGCCTAAATGCTCCGTATTCAGGTAAGTCAGATCCTCAATATGCTCCCGTCCTTCCAACAAGGCATTGATGAAACTGATCAACAGATCTTTATTCAAATCCGTTCCAAACAACTTTTTGAATCCGAAATCCGTATAGGGATTTATATAAATTTCGCGACAACCATCAAAGCTCATAGCCAAACTGTTTTAGTGAGAAAGCAAAGTAAACGATTTATCGGCAGTTTTGCAAATGGAAGCCTCGGAATCTCAGAAGAAGTCGTTTCCCTAGAAAATGATTACCGTTTGAAATTCTATCCTTCCCTGTTAAGAAAAACTTCTCTGATGCCGAACTATTCTTTAGTTCACGCTGCGGATTACTTAGTTCACGACGTGGATTAAGTAGTTCACGGTGTGGATTACTTAGTTCACGGCGTGAACTAAAGAATTATCCGAATGATCTGCAACTTTGCATCATCGGTTTCGGAACTTTATTTCCCAACAACCGACACAAAACAAAAAGCCCCTTCGATTTACCATAACGGCTATCGAAGGGGCTTCCCTTATATTTATATAAAGACCCAGCTGGAAAGAATAACGAATCAGCGTTCCGTTATTTTCCTTCCGGTGTACTCAAGGTCTGTTGATAAAGAGCACGGTTGGCCAATACTTCCAAAGCCTTCTCCAAGACTTTGTCATCTTTCAGACTGGCCAGCAGCTCTCCTTTCTGAAAATAATAGCGTTTGACGATTTCCGACTCAAGCATACGGGTCACTTCCTTCTTAAAACGGTCGAAATCCCGATCCAGATTCGGCGTCAGCTTTGTTTCCAGGGTTTTAAACCAGGTAGAATCGCCTTCCAGATATCCTTCAAACTCGGCAACCTCTTTCAGGTTCTTCAAGACTTTCTCACTCTGACGGTCGTAAGTAAACCCTTTTTCCTTCGCATAAGCCTTGAAGGCTTCGAAATCGGCATCACTGATGGAGAATTCTTCTACCGGAGGAATCGTCGGATGCTGCTGCACCCAATTGGTCACGAAGTCACAGAATACCGTATCAACTGCCAAATAATACATCATGGTAGGCAATTTATCTTCTTTGACTTCAAACTCAGGACGGACACCGCCGCCATCACGAACCGGACGACCTTTTGCCGTATAAAAGACCTTCGTCAAACTATCCGGAATGGCTGCTACCGAACCATCGGCCTTGCGATGTGTATAATCCAGCTGCTGGATACAACGGCCACTCGGAATATAATATTTACTGATCGTAACCTTCAGACTACCATTATAAGGCAGGTCGCGCGTAGACTGCACCAAGCCTTTTCCGTATGAACGCTGCCCAATCAATACGGCACGGTCCATATCCTGTAGCGAACCCGAAACAATTTCGGCAGCCGATGCCGAGTTTCCATTGATCAATACTGCCAAAGGCATGACGGTATCAATCGGTTCACTCGACGTACGGTACGTACGATCCATCTGTGCATGCTTGGATTTGGTAGAAAGGACAACGCTTCCTTTCGGAACAAACATACTGACAATCTGTACAGCCGACTCCAAAACACCACCGCCATTGTTCCGTAAATCCAGAATCAAGCTTTTTACATGGTGATTATCCCGCAAATCCAGGAAAGCGTCTTTCACTTCCTGCGCGCATTTATCGGTAAAGCTCTTCAAATAGATATAACCTACACTGTCGCCACGCACGCCATACCACGTAACCTGATTAATTTGAACTTGTTTACGGATGAGATCAAACTTCCGGGGCTTCTTTTCTCCCGGCCGCTGAATGGTTAGCGTCATCTTCGAGTTCGGAACACCTTTCAACAGCTCACTTACCTTGTCGTTGGTAAACGAAGAAACCTTCGTCGTATCAATTGCTAAAATCACATCACCCGCCTTCAGTCCGGCTTCTGCCGCCGGCATTCCTTCAAACGGCTCAATGATCATAACATTTCCTTTCTCATTACGCTGACGGATATAAGCACCAATACCGCCATATTCGCCGGTTACGAGCTGCTTGAAGTCGCCCATTTCCTGTTCAGGTATATATTCCGTATACGGATCCAAGCCTCCTAACATGGCATCAATACCACGACGGACTGTTTTTTCCACATCAATCGTATCGACATAGAACATTTCCATCTCCTTCACCAGCGAGTTGAAAATCTCTAAATTCTTACTTACTTCGAAATGATTGTCTTTTTTCTCTTGCGCCTGTGCCGGAAACAAAGAACCAACACACAACAAGGCACAAATCCAACCAATCAAACCCTTACGTTGCATTTGACTTATTCTTTATTAATTCACTATTGGGTGTAAAAGTAGAAATTAATCTTTTGTACCAGCCAAAATAGCCTTTACTTTTAACTTTATTTGTTCCCATTTATCGGCCGGCACTTGCGGACCAACCACATCAATTACATAACCTGATAACATCGAACCAATCTGAGCCGACTGAACCAAGGAAGCGCCCACCGACTGACCATACAAGAAACCGGCAGCAAAGTTATCGCCGGCGCCAGTCGTATCAACTGGTTTTCCGCCTTCAGCATCTACGTGATAGAATTGGCCATGACTGCCTATCAAGGAACCTTCTTTACCTAAAGTAACCAGAGCCACATCCACTTGCTTTTCCAACGCCTTTACAGCTTCCTGGGCAGGAAGTCCGGTAAAAGCTTCTGCTTCGCTGGCATTGGCAAAAAGGATATCGACATACTGCGGAATGACTTCTTCCAGCAACCCTTTATAAGCATTAACAATATTATAATTGGCCAAATCAAGAGCCACTTTCAATCCCAGACGTTTCGCCTTCTTCATCGTCTCGCGCACCAGCTCTTCATTGACGATCAAATAACCTTCTATATGAATACAATTATAGTTACGCAATACGTCTTCTGTAATTTCATCTGGCGAAATAGTCGGCGCCGGCCCTAAAAACGTACCCATCGTACGCTCTCCATCCGGAGAAATAAACACCGTGCAAGCGCCCGACGGACCTTCTGTCTTGATCAGATAAGAAGCAACACCCGCTTTCAGAAGAGCTTCCTCATAAAATTGCCCCAAACTGTCATCGCCTACCTTGCCGATAAAGCCGGATTGACCACCTAAAAGAGCAATAGCCCGCATCGTATTGCAATTTGCTCCACCCGGAGCCTGAGTTGTCTCCGTATTTGCCTGATATTTCCGGATAACATACATTTGTTCCCTGGAAATCATATCCATAGCACCTTTCTGAATACCTATTTTTACCAATGTTTCATCACTATCCAACTTCGATAAAACATCGACTAACGCATTGCCTATACCTAAAATCTTCATTTTTCTCAAAATTTTTCTGCAAAGATATTGCATATTTCGAAAATACACCGTACTTTTGCAGTGCAATTTCAGAGAGGCACTCTGAGAAAGCAAACAAAAACATTCTTCCTTAGCTCAGTTGGTTAGAGCATCTGACTGTTAATCAGAGGGTCCTTGGTTCAAGTCCAAGAGGAAGAGCTTCCTAAGAGAGACACAAGCTAATATGTGTCTCTTTTTTTATGCACAATCCACACGTTTTCCAATAACTTTTCAACCGGTTCTTCACAATTCACAGGCTTTTCAACCGGGTTATCAACAGGTTTATTCACATAGCGATTAGATATTATCTAAGTTTCTTTTACGTTCAGATACAAAAAACAGGCGTAGAGCTTTAACAACTCTGCGCCTGTCACATGATATTATATAAAAAATCTTAGTTTCTGTTCTGACGTTTACGCTCTGTCTCATCCAAAATAATCTTACGCATACGCATATAATTCGGAGTGATTTCAACATATTCATCACTCTTGATATATTCCAATGCGTCTTCCAGACTGAAGATAGTAGGCGGAGCCAAAGAAACCTTTTCATCCGAACCAGAAGCACGCATATTGGTCAGCTTCTTCGACTTCGTTACATTTACAACCAGGTCATTGTCTTTTGTATGTTCACCAACAACCTGACCTGCATAAACTTCTTCTCCCGGAGCTATGAAGAAACGGCCACGAGACTGCAAGTTATTCAAGGCATAAGCATAAGCCGTTCCGGTTTCCATCGCAATGATAGAACCATTGGTACGGCGTTCAATCTCACCTTTCCAAGGCTGATATTCCAAGAAGCGGTGGGCGATGATTGCTTCACCAGCAGAAGCCGTCAGAGCGGCATTATTCAAACCGATAATACCACGAGAAGGAATTGTAAATTCCAAATGCATACGTCCGTTCTTGCTTTCCATCATCGTCATCTCACCTTTACGTTTGGTTACCATATCGATGATACGGCTTGAACATTCTTCCGGCAAATTGATTGTCAGCTGTTCAACCGGCTCGCATTTTACGCCATCAATTTCCTTGATGATAACCTGCGGCTGACCTACCTGCAATTCATAACCTTCACGACGCATCGTTTCGATCAAGACAGACAAGTGCAATACACCACGTCCGTAAACCAACCATGAATCAGCAGAATCAGTCGGTCTCACACGTAAAGCCAAGTTCTTATCCAATTCTTTCTGCAGGCGTTCATAAATATGACGAGAAGTCACATATTTACCATCTTTACCGAAGAAAGGCGAGTTATTGATTGTAAAGAGCATAGACATCGTCGGCTCATCAATGGCAATGGTAGGCAAAGCTTCAGGTTCCAGAGCATCGGCAATTGTCTCACCAATCTCAAAACCTTCAATACCGATTACGGCACAGATATCACCTGATTTCACAGACTGCACTTTCGTACGGCCCAATCCTTCGAATACATCGATTTCCTTGATCTTTGACTTTACCTGCGAGCCATCCCGCTTACACAAAACGATATCTTGTCCTTCACGTAATTCCCCGCGATGAACACGTCCCACAGCAATTCGTCCTACGTATTTAGAATAATCCAATGAAGTAATCAACATTTGTGACGGACCTTCCAATACTTGCGGCTCCGGAATATATTTGATAATGGCATCCAATAACGCCGTTATATCCGTAGTAGGCTTTTCCCAATCTTCCGACATCCAACCTTGTTTGGCAGAACCATAAATAGTCGGGAAATCCAATTGTTCTTCGGTTGCATCCAAACTGAACATCAAATCGAATACCATCTCTTGTACTTCCGAAGGACGACAGTTCGGTTTATCTACCTTATTAATGACAACAATAGGCTTCAGACCAATCTGAATGGCTTTCTGAAGCACGAAACGAGTCTGCGGCATCGGGCCTTCGAAGGCATCCACCAATAACAAACAGCCATCAGCCATATTCAATACACGTTCTACTTCCCCACCAAAATCAGCGTGCCCCGGAGTATCGATAATATTAATCTTATATCCTTTGTAATTAATAGACACATTTTTGGCAAGGATTGTAATACCTCTTTCCCTTTCCAAATCATTGTTGTCAAGGAACTGATCCGGCTCAGCCTGTCCTTCCCGGAAAAGCTTACCAGCCAATAACATCTTATCCACGAGCGTTGTCTTTCCGTGGTCCACGTGCGCAATAATCGCAATGTTTCTTATCTTTTGCATTGAAGACTAATTTATTGGGTGCAAAAATACGACATTTCTCAGAATGTAGAAGGAATATTATACCCAAAAAATAAAAAAAGAGCAAGAAATCATTGCAGATCAAAAAGAAACACCTATCTTTGCATCCGCTTAAATAACATAGTATTAATTTATTAAAGTAAGAGAATCATGTATTTAGATTCAGAAAAGAAAAAAGAAATCTTCGAAAAGTACGGTAAATCAGCTACTAACACAGGTTCTGCTGAAAGCCAGATCGCATTGTTTACTTACCGTATCGCTCACTTGACTGAGCACCTGAAAGAAAATCACAAAGACTTCGCTACTGAACGTGCGTTGAAAATGTTGGTAGGTAAGCGTCGTCGTCTGTTGGATTATCTGACAAAAGTTGATATCGAAAGATATCGTGCTATCATCAAAGAACTGGGTATCAGAAAGTAATTTTACTTCTCCTATAAGTTCATAAAAAGGTCACTTCTTTTCGGAGTGACCTTTTTTATTTCCTTTTGTTTTCCCGTTATTATTCATAACGAACGGCTGTTCCGGCTGCCGTAACCATCAGCATACTTCCTTCGCCGCCTACGGTTTCATAATCAAGATCGATGGCAATCACCGCATTGGCGCCCAAAGCGGCTGCCTGTTGTGACATCTCCTGCAAAGCCGTTTCCTTGGCTTCCCGCAATACTTTCTCGTACGAACCCGAGCGTCCGCCCACAATATCCCGGATGCTGGCAAAGAAATCTCTGAAAATATTCGCACCAATGATTGTTTCGCCCGAAACAATTCCATAATAAGCCGTAATCCGCCGGCCTTCAATGTTGTTTGTTGTAGTCAGTAACATAATTGTATTTCTATTTTTATCCAGGCATCAAAGGTCGAAACCTCTGATGCCTTACCTATTGATTGTTTTCTATTGAATTACGGATGAACCGCCGTCATCTCGATTTCCAAAGTTCCGCCTTTCACCAGGTCGGCATGCGGGAAGAACAAGGTATCCAGGACTTTTCCATTCAACTTAGCCTCTTTCACATACTTGTTTTCCGGAGAATTGTTCTTGACAATAATCTCGAAATTACCTCCGGCAACCGGGATTGTCGCCTTATCTACCATCGGACGACCGATTGCATACACCGGAATGCCCGGACAAACCTGATAAAAGCCTAATGCACTCAATACATACCAGGCAGACATCTGACCACAGTCTTCGTTCCCGATGATTCCATCCGGCTGGTTCGTATAGAAATTATGCATGATAAAGTCCAAGCGTTCCTCTCCTTTCCAAGGCGCATCCGTCCAATTATACAAATAGGCCATGTGGTGGCTCGGTTCGTTGCCATGTGCATATTGGCCGATCAGACCTGTAATATCACCCGAAGCCTCAGCTCCGTCGATTTGAGAAGAAGTCGTAAACAAGGTATCCAACCGTGTTTCCAATTCTTTCTTTCCACCGATCTCGGCAATGAAGTTATCCATATCATGCGGTACAAAGAAACTCCATTGGAATGCGTTTCCTTCGGTATAATCGCTCTTCATGTGAGATGAATAACGCGGATTAAACGGAGTACGGAAAGAACCGTCGGCCATCACGCCGCGCATCAGCTTCGTTTCCGGATCCAGATAACGCTTATAATAAGCGGCTTTCTCCTGATAAGCTTTAGCCAACGTATCATTTCCGGCTTTAGCCGCTATCTGAGCGATACACCAGTCGTAATAAGCCATTTCCAATCCCCACGAAACGGATTCAGGAATAGAATCGGCCGGGACAAATCCAAACTTATCCTTATAATATACATGTCGGGTGATCAGATCCAGCTCGCGTGTACCTTTAAACTTTTCCGCCAGGTCTGCCCGATAAACAGAAGAACGGGCTCCGGCTTCTGCCCAAAGATTCAAATCTCCTTTTGCCAAATCCTTGGCTACCAGATCAGCCAATACGGATACCGCCGGATAACCAACCATACATCCGGTATAATTGGAAGCCAACGGCCATTTCGGCAAGATGGTTCCTTCCATATAACCTTGAACCAGCGCATTTCCCATATCCGAAGCCAACGACGGATTGATAATCGTCATCAACGGATGCAAGGCACGAAATGTATCCCACAAAGAAAAGGCCGTATAATTCGTATAACCAGAAGCCGCTGTATGTACTTTCTTGTCCATGCCCAAATAACGGCCATCCACATCCTGATAAGCAAACGGAGCAATCATCGTATGGTAAAGTGCCGTATAGAAGTTCTTCTTTACCACCGGATCGTTGGTCTCAATCTGGATCTTGTTCAATGCCTTGTTCCAGATATCAGCCGATTCAGCACGGACCTGATCGAAGTCCCAACCCGGCAATTCGGCTTCCATATTCTTTTCCGCTCCTTCCACATCAACCGGAGAAAGAGCTACTTTTACCAACAAAGGCTTATCCGATTCCTTGAACCGGTAGTGGAACTTCAGATCTTTTTCGGAATGCAATTTGAGGAACAAGGAATCCGAACGCAATTTTCCATCTATATACTGATAAATCTTAGTCATCGGTTCAGAGAATGTCACCCGATAAGAAACAGAATGGAAATGCGCCCAACCCTGTGTCTTAAACGTTCCTTCTACCGTTGAGTCGTTGACCAGCTGATAATCATTGCTCACCAGTTTGTGTCCCCAGTTCGGTTGAAGCACATGCCCCAAGTCCAGCATCACCCGACGGTCTTTCGGATTATCGAAAGTATACCGGTGAAAGCCCACCCGGTCGGTAGAAGTCAGTTCGACATTCACCCCCAAGTTTTCCAAGCGTACGGCGTAATAACCCGGAGTTGCCTTCTCTGTCTCCTTTTTGAAGGTAGCCACCGGCTTGATCGAATCGCCTCCACTGAACGGGAGCAGCATGATATCGCCCAGATCTCCGATACCTGTTCCCGACAAATGCGTATGACTGAAGCCATAAATCTGATGATCGTCATAATGATAGCCGCTGCTGGCGTCCCAGCCCATGATATGTGTATCCGGACTTAACTGCACCATCGCATACGGACGCGTAGCTCCCGGGAATGTATGCCCATGGAAACCGGTTCCGATAAACGGATCTACATACTGGATTTCGTCGGCCAACGGCTGCGACTCCGGCTTCTGCTGGCAACTCGTTGCCAACCCCATCACGGCAACGGATAATAAAAATAGTTTCGTCTTCACTGTGTTATAGATTTAGTATTAGTTATTGTCAAATCACATTCAGCAAACTTACATATTTTTATTGACTTACCCATCATTCAAAGCCGAAAAACCACGTATGGAACCACGGATACGCTGATTTATTTTCTACCTTTGCAATTCACAAAATGAATGCATCATGTTTACGGTTATTGGAATCATGTTTGCCGGTATCGCTGTGGGATATTTACTGAAGCATCTCTCTTTTTTGCAGAAGATCGGTAAACCTATTTCTTATACAATATTCGCCCTCTTGTTTTTGTTAGGGACTTCTGTGGGAAGTAATCCCCAGATTGTCAATAATCTCAGTACACTTGGCCTGCAAGCCTTGCTGATTGCCATAGCTACTACCTTAGGCAGTGTTTGCATGGCCAAGCTGATATATCATTTTTTCTTTGAGAAGAAAGGAGGAGAGAAATGATTGGCAGTATCATTGTTGTCGGTTTCTTTCTCCTGGGCTGCCTGTTAGGCTGGGCCGGAGTTTTGCCCTCCTGGATCATGGATTCAGATCTTTCGATGTATGTGCTATATGCCCTGATGTTTCAAGTCGGACTCAGTATCGGCAGTGATAAGAAACTGAAAGACATCCTGCGCAGCATTCGTCCGAAATTATTACTTGTGCCTTTGGCCACAATCAGCGGCTCCCTACTGTTTGCCGCCCTGATCAGTCTGGTAATCAGCCGATGGAGTGTATTCGACTGCCTGGCCGTAGGCAGCGGATTTGCCTACTATTCCCTTTCTTCCATTCTGGTTACCCAGCTGAAAGAGCCTTCTTTAGGCGTTCAGATCGCTTCTGAATTAGGGACCATCGCCTTAATCTCTAATATTATCCGGGAGATTTTCGCCCTGTTGGGTGCACCCTTCTTCCTGAAATACTTTGGGCGTTTGGCACCAATCTGTGCCGGCGGCGCCACCACCATGGATACAACGCTGCCCATCATCACCCGATACTGCGGCAACGACCTGGTGTTTGTTTCCATCTTCCACGGGATTCTGGTCGATTTCAGCGTACCTTTTCTGGTATCCTTCTTCTGCCAGTTATAACGAAGTCCTCACGATTTTATGTCAAATCCTTTTATTTTTTATCGTTTCACCCGGGTGATCCGATCGTCCCACCCAGGTGAAATGATCATTCCACAAGGGTGAAACGATCGTTCCACGGTCGTGGAACGGTAAAAATACTGTCATTTAACGAATTTGGTTGACTTAAAATCTCTTTATAAATAGAAGGGGTTGA
>ERZ779865.916-NODE-916-length-23943-cov-4.079119_pt1 | contig 23943 bp, 17 predicted proteins | sample MGYA00433088_ERZ779865 | MGnify/ENA primary metagenome ERZ779865 (study PRJEB29588, sample SAMEA2151703) | human gut metagenome | biome: human gut; feature: human-associated habitat; material: faeces | place: Denmark | collected 2008/2010 ... | reverse complement strand
AATCCGAACCCCGGTGATTTATTATGCAAGCCAATTCGTTAAAATGCTGAAATAAAAGGCTTTCGGGTCGATTATATTCGTTATTGATTGTGTCTTGAAAAAAACGGTAAAAAATGATATAATAGCAATTAACGCTATAAGAAAAGACGAAAAAAGGAGGAAACATCAGGTGATAAAAAAACTACTGTCAAGCGTCGGAGAGTATAAAAGGCAAGCAATACTTTCTCCGATAACGGTGTCATTTGAGGTCATTATCGAGTGTATAATCCCGCTTGTCGTTGCGAATCTCATAAATGAGATACAGTTGGGCTGCGGAATGAATATAATTCTCAGATACGGACTTCTGCTTGTCGTCATGGCGATTTTGTCGCTCACGTTCGGTATTCTCGCGGGTCGCTTCTGCGCGGACGCGTCAACCGGATTTGCAAAAAATCTTCGCAAGAGCCTTTTCTATAAGGTGCAGGAGTTTTCGTTCGCAAACATCGACAAATTCTCCACATCGAGCCTTGTCACGCGTCTCACCACCGACGTAACAAACGTTCAGCAGTCTTTTATGATGATCATAAGAACGGCGATAAGATGTCCGTTTATGCTCATTTTTGCTTTTACGATGTCGGTAAGGCTCGGCGGAAAGCTGGCGCTTATCTTTGCGGCGATAATACCGCTTCTTGCACTTGCGCTGTTTGCACTTATTTTTAATGTAATGCCGCTTTTCAAAAAACTCTTCAGGAAATACGACCGTCTGAACGAGTCTGTCCAGGAGAACGTAAAGGGAATGCGCGTCGTAAAGAGTTTTGTGCGCGAGGATTTTGAATCGAAAAAGTTCGGAAAGGCTTCCGACGAGCTTCGCGACGACTTCACGAAAGCGGAAAAAATCCTTGCGCTTAACGCGCCGATAATGCAGTTCTGTATGTATGCTTCAACGATACTTATCTCCTATTTCTGCGCAAAAATCGTAATTTCATCGGGCGGCAGCAAGCTCGGACTCGGTGCGCTTTCGGGAATGATAACCTATTCCATGCAGGTGCTTATGAGTATGATGATGATTTCGATGATTTTCGTTATGATAACGATGTCTGCGGAATCGGCACGCCGTATAACCGAGGTTCTTGACGAGAAAAGCAGTCTCACAAGCCCCGAAAACGCTTTGACCGAAGTTAAGAACGGTGACGTTGATTTTGACGGCGTCAGCTTCAAGTACAGCGAAAAGGCGGAAAAGTATGCCCTTGAAGACATTAGCTTCCACATAAAGTCGGGGCAGACCGTCGGAATCATCGGCGGAACGGGAAGTTCAAAAACGACGCTCGTAAATCTTATTTCAAGACTTTACGATGCGACAAAGGGAACTGTTAAGGTAGGCGACGTCGATGTGCGCGATTACGACCTTGAAGTTCTCCGTAACAACGTCGCGGTTGTGCTGCAAAAGAACGTTCTTTTTTCGGGTACGATAAAAGAAAATCTCCGCTGGGGCGACCCGAACGCGTCCGACGAAGAAATAGAGCGTATCTGCCGTCTCGCGCAGGCGGACGAATTTATTCGGACGTTCCCCGATAAGTACGACACATATATAGAGCAGGGCGGTGCGAACGTTTCGGGCGGTCAAAAGCAGAGACTCTGTATTGCCCGCGCGCTTCTGAAAAAACCGAAGGTACTCATTCTCGACGACTCAACGTCGGCAGTCGATACAAAGACGGACGCACTTATAAGAAAGGCGTTCAGGGAAGAAATTCCGGGTACGACGAAGTTCATAATCGCGCAGAGAATTTCCTCTGTCCAGAACGCAGACCGTATCATCGTTTTGGATAATGGTGTTGTAAACGGTTTTGGAACCCATGAAGAATTGTTAAAATCCAATGATATCTACCGCGATGTCTATGAATCACAGACCAGCGGAAGCGGTGATTTTGATGAAGGAGGTGCTGCATAATGTCAGAAAAGAATACCAGACCAGCTCCAGGTCCGGGCGGCAAAGGTCCAAAAGGTCCACGCCCAAAGGTTGAAAATCCGGGCAAACTGTTTATGCGTCTGCTCGCCTACATCATGAAAAACTATGCGGTTCACTGCATTCTCGTTGTGATCTGCATTTTCATTACCGTACTTGCCAGCGTACAGGGTACCTGGTTTATGCAGACTTTGATTGACGGCTATATCCTGCCGCTCATTGGTCAGACAGATCCTGACTTTTCCGGCCTGCTGCATGCCATCATGCGCGTTGCTGTTTTTTACCTGATCGGAGCCCTTGCTTCTTATATATATACACGCATTATGGTAAATGTTTCACAGGGCACCTTAAAGAATCTGCGTGATGACATGTTCACCCATATGGAAGAACTTCCGATCCGCTACTTTGACACGCACTATCACGGAGATATCATGTCGACCTACACGAACGATATCGATACACTCCGCCAGATGATCAGCCAGAGTATGCCACAATTTTTAAACAGCATTATCACCATTGTCAGCGTATTTGTCAGTATGCTGCTCTTAAATATACCACTGACGATCGTGACGCTTCTCATGATCGGTGTCACACTTTTTGCCACCAAAAAGATCGGTTCACTCAGTGCAAAGTACTTTATCGCACAGCAGAAAGACATTGCAACGGTCAATGGTTATATCGAAGAAATGATGAATGGCCAGAAGGTTGTTAAAGTCTTTACTCACGAGGAAGAAAGTATTGAAAACTTTAACAGATTAAATGACCAGCTCTTCCATAGCGCAGATAACGCCAACAAATTTGGCAATATTTTAATGCCGGTCAATGCACAGATCGGTAATATCAGCTATGTGCTCTGTGCTTTAGTCGGCGGTGTGCTCGCCTTAAACGGTGTAGGTGGCTTTACTCTTGGAAAACTTGCAAGTTTCCTTACCTATAATAAGAGCTTCAGCCAGCCGGTCAACCAGCTTAGTATGCAGCTCAACAATATTGTCATGGCGCTTGCCGGTTCTGAGCGAATCTTTAAACTGCTCGACGAAGAGCCGGAAGCAGATGACGGTTATGTTACACTCGTCCGCGCCAGAAAAGAAAACGGTCAGATCGTCGAGTCCAAAGAGCGCACCGGTATGTGGGCATGGAAACACACGCATCAGGCAGACGGCAGTGTCGACTATATCGAGCTGAAAGGGGATGTTGTCTTTGACGATGTCGATTTCGGTTACAATCCAGATAAGATCGTACTCCACAATGTAGACCTCTATGCGACTCCGGGTCAGAAAATTGCTTTTGTCGGAAGTACCGGTGCCGGAAAAACCACGATCACAAACCTGATCAATCGTTTCTACGATATCCAGGATGGAAAAATCCGCTATGACGGCATCAACATCAACAAGATCAAAAAAGATGATCTGCGCCACTCTCTTGGTATTGTACTGCAGGATACCCACCTGTTTACCGCAACTGTAATGGAAAACATCCGTTACGGAAAACTTGATGCCACCGATGAGGAAGTCATTGCCGCAGCAAAACTTGCCAACGCAGACACCTTTATCCATCAGCTGCCAGACGGCTACAACACGCTTTTGACCGGCGATGGAGCCAACTTAAGCCAGGGGCAGCGTCAGCTGCTCGCCATTGCACGTGCCGCAATCGCAGATCCACCGGTGCTGATCCTCGATGAGGCGACCAGTTCGATCGATACCAGAACCGAGAAGATCGTACAGGATGGTATGGATAAACTGATGGCAGGCCGCACCACGTTCGTGATCGCCCACCGCCTTTCCACGGTCAAAAACAGTGACTGTATTATCGTATTAGAGCAGGGGCGCGTCATCGAGCGCGGCAACCATGACAAACTCATGGAAGAAAAAGGAAAATATTATCAGCTTTACACGGGAAATCTTGCGGAAGGCTAAGATTACACAAAAAACGGGCATATATAAAGTTTTTGCTTTATATATGCCCATTCTCATTTACTAAACTGTTTTTTCTTTTTTCATCCACGGCAATATCACATGCTCCGGCAGACGTCCTTTCACGGTCTCTGCCCCGGAGCAGATCTTATCCGCACAGCATAAGATCCAGCCCTCCATGTATTTCGGTGGAATGATATTTAATGGAAACATATGACATTTTATCATATCCTTCTCTATCTCGTTCAGATCCGGGATATCACGCGTGGCATTCTCGCATGCCCATTTTGCGTGATGAAATCCATGCCATTTATGTGACGCATCTTTCTCATGCCAGTCATACAAAAAATAATCATGCAACAGTGCACCGCGGATCAGTGAATGAATATCCACCGGCGCATTCATTTTCAGTGCCAGATAATAACTGAAATATGCAACCGACACACTGTGGCGGAACACGCTGGTGTCACCGTGCTGCATATAGCGGTGAGACTCTAACAGGCGGGACTGCCTGCAGAGTTCCTCGAGGGTGTCGTAAAAGTATTTTTCCTGCTCGTCGGATAAATGATAGGTCATTTTGCTCCTTCTTTCCATGCTATTCAATAAAACAGTTACCTGGGCGAAACTCTGCTTTAGGCTGTGAACGTTGTGGGAAATTGACAGCTGAAACGAAAGCACGCTCTCGCTGCGTGTCGCTCGTAGCGGATACTAAGTGACCAAAATACGGTCACTAAGTACCGACGGCTCCCCAGCACTTTCTCTTTCATCTGTCAATTTTCCACAACATCGCCAGTTTATGAATGAGTTTCGCAATTATCTTAGTATATGCATGCATAAACAAGATTGTCAAGCTATCGCAAAAATATGAGGACTTTTTTCAGTCCTCATATTTTTATACACATGATGTTGGTATCAAATATAATACCTTACAGTAACTCTTTTAATATCTGGTTCACAAGCGCCGGGTTTGCTTTTCCTTTCATGGCTTTCATGGTCTGGCCGACTAAGAATCCGATTGCCTTTTCTTTGCCGTTATGGTAATCCTCAACCGACTGTGGATTTTCTGCTAATATTTTCTGTACTGTCTCACGGAGTGCACCCTCGTCGTTGACTGTCTTTAAGCCTTTCTCTTCAACATATTTTTCCGGATCAATGTCATCTTTAAAGATCAGTTCGAATACTTCCTTTGCGACCGTGTTTGTAATGGAACCGGAATCGGCAAGATTGATCAATTTTGCAAGGTTGACCGGAGAAAAATGGATATCTTCCGGGTCCATGTTGTTTTCTTTTAACAGACGCATGGTTTCAACCATGATCCAGTTAGATACCTTTTTCGGTTTTCCGCAAAGTTCAGTTGACGCCTCAAACAGGTCTGCAAATTTCTTATGTCCTGTGATAATCTCTGCATCATATTTTGGAAGATCAAATTCCTTCTGGTAACGCTCTAATTTTTCCGTGCGGAGTTCCGGCTGGTTTGCCTTCACTTTTGCGATCCACTCATCGCTGATCACGATTGGGACAAGATCCGGCTCCGGGAAATAACGGTAATCCTGCGCATCCTCTTTCGAACGCATTGCATGGGAAGATTCCTTATTATCATCCCAACGGCGTGTCTCCTGCACGATCTTCTTTCCGGCTTCAAGCAGTTCGATCTGACGTGCACGCTCTCCCTCAATGGCTCTTGCGATCGCTTTAAAGGAGTTCAAGTTTTTCATCTCGGTACGGGTTCCAAACTTCTTTGCGCCCGCCTCACGGACTGACAGGTTGACATCGGCACGCATGGAACCTTCGTTTAATTTACAGTCGGAAGCTCCAAGATACTGGATGATCATGCGCAGTTTTTCAAGATATGCAATGACCTCCTCTGCAGAACGCATATCCGGCTCGGACACAATCTCTATCAGCGGCACACCGGAACGGTTGTAATCGACAATAGAGACATCCTCCCACTCGTCATGCACCAGTTTTCCGGCATCCTCCTCCATATGGATTTCATGGATGCCAATGATCTTCTTTCCGGCTGCCGTCTCGATCTCGACACCGCCATTTCTGCAGATTGGCAGATATAACTGGGAAATCTGGTAGTTCTGCGGGTTATCCGGGTAAAAATAGTTTTTACGGTCAAATTTACAGTACTGGGTAATGCTGCAGTTTGTGGCAATTCCCACTGCCATCGCATATTCCACCACCTGACGGTTCAACACCGGAAGGGAACCCGGCATACCGGTGCAGACCGGACAGGTGTGCGTGTTTGGTGCGCCGCCGAATGCCGTGGAACAGCCGCAGAAGATTTTTGTTTTCGTTGCTAACTCAACATGGACCTCAAGTCCAATGACAGTTTCATATATTTTACTCATGTCTATTCCTCCATTTTCGGACTATGCAAGCGGGCTGTGCTCATAGGTTCTTGTCTGTTCAAACGCATATGCTGCGCGGATAATCTTCTTTTCTTCAAAACAGTTTCCAATGAGCTGTAACCCGATCGGCAGACCATTTTTATCTTTGCCGCACGGCAGTGAAATACCCGGTAATCCGGCGAGGTTTACAGAGATCGTGTAAATATCTCCTAAATACATCTTAATCGGATCACTTAAGGACTGTCCCAGTTTTGGTGCAGTAGTCGGTGCTGCCGGTCCTAAAATGACATCATATTTTTCAAATGCTTTATCAAATGCCCGTTTGATCAGTGCCTTCGTGCGGAGTGCTTTCAGATAATATGCATCATAATATCCACTGCTTAACACGAACGAACCAAGCATGATACGACGCTTTACTTCCGGTCCGAATCCTTCGGAACGGGATTTTTTGTACATGTTATGAAGTCCCTCGTATTCTTTGGTGCGGTAACCGTATTTCACACCATCAAATCTTGCCAGGTTGGAACTTGCCTCTGCACAGGCAATGACATAGTAAGCCGGAATCGCATACTCTACCAGACTTAAATCAAATTCTTCCACAATGGCACCTTTTTTCTTTAATTCCTCCGCAGCCTGCAAAACTGCCGCTTTTACTTCCGGATCTAAGCCTTCCCCAAAATAATCACGCGGAATACCGATCTTCATGCCGGCAACATCATCCACCAGTGCCTTTGTAAAATCATAATCCTCTCTTTTTACGGAAGTGGAGTCCTTCGTATCATAAGAAGCGATCGCCTCTAAAATCGTGGCACAGTCTGTCACATCTTTTGCAACCGGCCCGATCTGGTCTAAGGAAGAACCGTAAGCGATCAGTCCGTAACGTGATACCGTTCCGTAGGTCGGCTTGATTCCTGTCACACCGCAGAAAGAACTCGGCTGACGGATGGAACCGCCGGTATCTGAACCAAGCGCAAAAACACACTCCTCAGCCGCAACTGCTGCACAGGAACCACCCGAAGAACCACCCGGCACATGTTCTGTGTTCCACGGATTTTTTGTCTCGCCGTAAGCGGATGTCTCTGTCGTGCTTCCCATGGCAAATTCATCCATGTTCGTTTTTCCTAAAATAACTGCCCCTGCTTTTTCCAGATTTAAAACTGCCTCTGCCGTATAGGTCGGAATAAAATTATATAAAATCTTAGAAGAACAGGTCGTAAGCAGATCTTTTGTACACATATTATCCTTGATGGCAACCGGAACACCTGCTAATGGTCCTGTCAATGTGCCGTCATCGATCTGTTTTTGAACTTCTTTTGCACGCTTCAGTGCGCCTTCTCTATCTACCGTCACAAAACTGTTTACAAGTTTTTCTTTTTTCTCAATCGCATCAAGTGCCGCCGTAACAGCTTCTTCTACTGAAATTTCTTTTGCTTTTATCTTTCTGCCGAGTTCCACGGCAGTCAAACTCATAATATTCATATAAATCTCCATTCCTGCTGCATAAAATATTATCTGAGCAATCTGATTAATCTCCAATCGTCTTTGGCACTTTAAATCCGCCGTCTTTCTGTTCTGGTGCATTGGAAAGTGTCTCTTTACTGCCGTCTCCGTTTGTCACCACATCATCCCTGAATACGTTGTTTACCGGGAATACATGTGACATCGGTTCCACTCCTGTGGTGTCAAGTTCGTTTAATTTATCAATATAGTTGAGCATCTCTTCCATATCTTTCTTGGCATGCTCTTTTTCTTCGTCATTCAACTCTAATTTTGCAAGGATTCCGACATATTCGATTGTCTCATCCGAGATCTCATTTTTGCGTCCGGTTTTAATGATTTTCGGCTCTTCCTCTTCGATCTCTGGTTCTTCGGCTTCCTCCGGCTCTTCCACAATGACCGGTCCGACAACCAAACCATAGCAGGCAACATCCCCAGCCCCGGAGTTATTCCATTCTGCCTGGATTGCAGTTCCTTCATATTTTAATCCGCATTTTTCCATTACCTTTGCGGAGTATGGATTTCTGGTATCACATCTCGCCTGGATCCTGCGTGCACCAACTTCATTGGTCAGATATTCCACAACAGCTGAAAGTGCCTCTGACATGATCCCCTTATGCCAGTAATCACCGCTTAAACAATAGCCTACTTCCATGGACTGCACTTTTTCATTGACAGCTACCACGCCAATGCTGCCGATTGCCTCACCGATTTCTTTTAACTCGATACACCATTCGTATTTTTCCGGTTTATCGTAGGCAGCAATCCAGCCTTTTAAAATGCCTTTTGTCTCCTCTTCGCTCTCATGCGCCGGCCACAGCAGATATCTTGTCACTTCCGGATCCGATGCCCAGTTGCGGTACATCGGTTCTGCATCGGAAAGTGTAAATTTTCTCAAAACAAGACGTCTTGTCTCAATTGTTTTTGTTCCCAAATGTTTCACGGCTGTTCTCCTTTTTCATTCAAATGATTCCTGTTTGCAAAACTCAATTTTAAATTCAAAATATTTTGAATCCAATGCAGATCAATCTACGGCTCTAACCTGCTTAAATCACGCGGGAACAGTGTCGTCTCACGGACATTGTCCTCACCAACTAATTTCATGGTCAGACGCTCTAAACCGATTCCAAGTCCACCATGTGGCGGCATGCCATGTTTAAATACGGATAAATACTGTTCCATTCCCTCGGACTCCATGCCACGTTTTTCGATTTTCTCCATCAGCTTGTTATAATCATGGATACGCTGTCCACCGGTCGTAATTTCAAGTCCCTGATACAACAGGTCAAAACTTAAAGTATAAGTCGGATCTGCCGGATCATCCATGGCATAAAACGGACGTTTCCTGGATGGATAATGTGTCACAAATACGAAATCCGCATCATATTCTTCTTTAAAATACTGTCCGATAAGTGCTTCCTCTTCCGGCTCTAAATCATATGGGTTTCTGATCTGACGGTGATATTTTTCTGCTACTTTTTCTTTTGCCTCATCAAAACGCACGGTCGGGATCTTATCGACATTCGGCAGTGTGACGCCTAACAGTCTTAATTCCTCTGCATAATCTTTTTTGAGCAGTGCGATCATATACTGTAAAAATCCTGTTTCCATCGCCATGATATCTTCAAAGCCATCGATATATCCCATCTCAAAATCAAGACTGGTGTACTCGTTCAAGTGACGCTTGGTATTATGTTTTTCTGCACGGAATACCGGTGCTGTCTCAAATACCCGGTCAAATACGCCAACCATCATCTGTTTATAAAACTGCGGACTCTGCTGCAATATTGCCGGTCTGTGAAAATATTCCAGACGGAACAGGTTTGCACCACCCTCCGCACTCTTTGCACCAATCTTTGGTGTATGGATCTCTGTAAATCCCTGACTGTATAAGAAATCACGAAATCCCCGTACCACACCTTCCTGAATACGGAATTTTGCACGCTCCCTGACATTTCTAAGGGCGATCGCACGATTGTTTAAGTTAGCTTCCAAGGATGTATTTAATTTCCATTTAGAGATTGCAAGCGGCATCGGTGCAGCCGGTTCGGACAACACCGTGATTTTGTCAAGACGGATCTCAAATCCGTGCGGTGCACGTTCCTCCGGTTTTACAGTTCCCTCCACCTCAATGGTAGCTGCCTCTTTCAGCTTTTTTAAGTCAAACTGTGTTTTTCCTTCTTCGTAAACACACTGGAGCAGCCCCTCTCTTTTTCTTAAAACAATAAATGCAACATCACCCATATCACGGATGGTATGCACTGCTCCGTTTACCTTTACATTTTTTCCCTCATAATCACCAGACAATAATTCACTGATCTCTAAGGTTTCCTTTTTGTTTACGCCTGTCATGAATTCCATATTCTGTACACTCCTTTTGATATGATAAGGTGCGGGACGGGAACTTTTTTGAAATATAAAATCCTTTCTTTCGGATTTTTCACATACATACAAAAAGCCCCGGAAAAGCAAATGCTTTTCCGGGGCGAAATCTCTTAGTATCCCGCGGTACCACCCGCATTGAAAAATGATGTCGTTATCATCATCTTTCCGCTCTCTGTGCTTAACGCGCACCCACGTACTGACCTACTTGCGCTCTCTTGCCACTGCTGTTTTGAAAATCAACAGTTCCTGCATATCCCGGTTCAATCAGTCTGCTCCAGAGTGTTCCCTTGACCTTCTCTTTCAAACAGCGCTCTCAGTCGGTGACGCTGTATTCCTGTCGACGTCTAAAGATCAGAGTCTCTTTCATCGCTTTACTGTTTTAACGTTGTAACATTTATACCACATAGATTTCTTCTTTGCAATATTTTTTTGCAATTTTTTTATTTTACATTTCATTGACATTTATTTTACAATAATTTTGCAAGTTGCTTTCTTTCCGCTTGCAGATTTTACCGTAATTGTTACAGTACCTTTTTTCAACGCTTTTACTTTTCCATTCTTATCAACAGTTGCCACTTTTTTGTCGGAACTCTTCCAGATAAGCTTCTCTGTTGAAGAAGAAGGAGTCACCGTTGCTTTTAAGGTCAAAGTTTTTCCCTTTGCAATGGTCGCATTGATTTTATTTAATTTTATCTTGGCTGCCGGTACTTTTACCGTCACTTTACAAGTTGCTTTTTTTCCACCCGATGTCTTTGCGGTAATGGTTACAGTACCTTTCTTTAACGCTGTTACAACACCATTTTTATCAACTGTAGCTACTTTTTTGTTCGAACTGCTCCAGGTCACTTTGTCCGTTGCATTTTTATCAAGGGTAACTTTCAACTGTCTGACTGCATTTTTGTTTAAACTCAGTTTCTTTGCGCTCAGTTTAATACCTGCGGACTTCTTACCACCCTTTACAACGGTCACTTTACAGGTTGCTTTCTTTCCACTCGACGTCTTTACCGTGATCGTAGCTGTTCCTGTCTTGATGCCTTTGATTTTTCCACGCTTTGTTACTGTCACTACCTTTTTGTTGGAAGTAGACCATGTAAGTTTATCTGTCGTTGTCTTCGGGAATACAGATGCTGTCAATTTTACCGAACTTCCCTTTTTGATACTCATTGCCGGTGTCAGATATACTTTGGTCGCCGGGTCTGTGACGGTAATCTTACAGGTTGCCTTTAAGCCATTCTTCGTTGTGACTGTGATCGCCGCTGTTCCTGCTTTCTTTGCAGTTACTTTTCCGTTTGCATCCACTTTTGCCACGGAAGACTTGGAAGATTTGAAAGTCACGGTCTTATCTACACTATTTTCCGGTGTTACGGTTGCTTTTAAGGTGTAAGATTTCCCTTTTTTCAAGGTTAAGTCCGTTTTGTTTAAAGTGATAGCGTTTGCTTCAATATCTTTGTCCTGCTCTATTGTTTCTTCTTGTACTCCAAGAATAATTGTTCCACCTGCTTTCAGTGCAGGAATTGTAAATGATACTGTTCCATCTGCTTCCGTTACCTTTGAATCTGCATAAGCATCCTTATAGCCTTTTCCTGTTACCGCAAGTTTATCTACCACAACCGGCGTATCTGTCAGATTAATTCCTACATAAACATTTTTTCCCTGATATGATTTTTCAAATACCAGATATCCTTCTTTGCTGCCACCTGCAACCTTTGTCCGATCTCCCTTTGCAAGAATCTCTGAATATTTATTTCTCGCAGCCAAAAGTTTCTGATAGTGGACAAGCATCTCATTGTCTGTATTTAAACTTCCGTCTGCATTCTGTGCCTGGCTCCAGTCAAAATCATATCGATTGGTCTGATATGGATAATTGTCTTTTCCATACTGTCCGATCTCTTCGCCATAATATACAATGACCTGTCCTTTTGCCGTCATCTGCAGAGCTGTGGCAGCTTTAAACATGTTGTATGCCTGATCCTTTGTATATCCTGCATCAATGATTTTCTGCATCAGACCGTCTTCGTCATGACTACTTGTAAATGCTCCGAGTGTCGCTGTATTATCAATGGCTGCGTTTCTCTTTTCCATAAAAGTCTCAACACCATCAATATCACCTTTTACAAAAGCAAGTGCCTGGTCATTGAAATCAAAATCCAAAAGTGAATCCATTTCACCGCTTCTTAAGGTTCCGGTATCACTTGCATAGCCTGCACCAGCGTATTCTCCAATCATTTTAAAGTCCGGATCAATCCTGGTCAGTGCATTTTTAAATGCAGCCCATGTTGTATCGTCCACATGCTTTACAGTATCTACTCTGTAATAATCAATGTCATATTTGCTTACCCATGCAGACTGCCACTCTACCAACAGATTACGCACATCCGGATCTTCTGTCATAAAGTCTGGCAGGTTAGACAAAGGTCCTTTTTTGGTATCTCCCTCAATCAGATCCGCTCCACTCCGGATCATATTTTTTCCATTCAGCATAGAGTTAAAATAATTTTCTGTATCATATCCGGCATGATTTAATACAACATCCACCATCACTTTCATGCCTTTTTTGTGTGCCGAATCAAGTAAGGTCTTAAACTCTTCTTCTGTTCCAAGATGTTTGTTTAAGGTCGTAAAATCACTTGCCCAGTAACCATGGTAACCATAAGAAAGCGTTCCCGGAAGATCTGTAGCGAGCCCTTTTTTCATCTCATTTGCAACGATAGGAGTGATCCAGATCGTATTAACTCCAAGATCTGATAAATAATCCAGCTTCTGTGTCAGACCTGCAAAATCGCCGCCATGATAACTTAACGAACCAGTAGCAGGATCTTTGTTGTAATCGCCGGTTCCATATGCATCATTATTTGTGGTATTTCCATCATAAAAACGGTCTGTCACTGCAAAATAAATAACTGCCTCATCCCAGTCAAAATCCGTTCCCTTGTTCCGCTCTGTTACTTCAACTGAGACTTTTCCTGTATACTCATTTTCATACTGATCTTTTACGGTAACCGGAAGTTCGTAGGTTCCCACCTGAGTTCCCTCTTTTACCGCAATGCTTCCCTCCATCAATGCCGGATCGATCTTAAAATCTTTCTTGCCGCCAAGAGCTGTCAGATCTGCCGTTACTGCGGATGCCTTAAATGCGGTATCTCCATTGATCTTGTCTGCATTGACAGAAACCGTCAATACATTATTGTCACCATAATCCATGGTCTTCCCAGACATTGTTCCACTTACTGTGGCATTAAATTTATAGTATTCAAAAATGCTGTATCCCGGATTATCGCCAGCTTCCTTATTCGCATTAAACAGGTCTAATTTTATTACTTCTTCGCTATCTTTTGCTGCTTTTACTTTGTAATAATAATGATGCTCTCCCTCTGTCAATACGACATCCGTTTTCTCCCATCTCTGCGTATTGGCATTATAAGTCATCTCATATTCATTATCATCATAGACAACCTTTACGGATGCAATCTCTCCCGCCTTATTTTCAGCGTAAAGATCATCATCTCGATAGTAAAGATTTACTTTTCCATTCTTTGTATCAAGTTCATAACCCTGATTGTCCGGATAGTAAGATACAATTCCTTTTCCTTCCTCAAAAACAACTTTTGTCATTCGCTGTCCGGCTGCGATCTTTACCATATGATCGCCGCCATCTTTACTTTCCCATTCATTATCATCCGTACTGTGACGCATGCAAAAAGAGATAGATTCTTTTGATGATGAAACACGTACCGGAGCAATCCAGCTGCCCTGATTCTCAACAAATTTTACCGTATCATCATATCCACTGTCCCATGTGTAAATATTCCATCCATCATAATCTGCATTGTTTCTTCTATATTCCACAAGCACATAATGTTTCTGCGTAGCTTCCTTAATATCCGGTATCGTTGTGTATGCTGTTGTATCTCCGTGAATCACATAAACATCTACATCTTCCGCAGCATCTGCATTTTTATAATTTACTGTAGCTGCCTGCCATGTCCATTCACTTCCCGGATTCTTTGCAATAATACTGATATTGTCTAAACTTGTCGTCCATGTGTACGTTAACCATGTATATCCATCAATCTCTGTCGTATCCGTAAAATCATGAAGTGTTCCATTTACCTCATCTCCATAAAGCCATAATGCCGCAGAATCTGCTGTCACACGATCCTCATTGTCTGCATAATAGTAAATATGGTAATTATACTGTGCCATAACAACATTCACATACACTGTGCTTTTATAAACATCATCTCCTACTTTATATGACGCAATTACCAGAATGTCGGTTGCAGTCACATCATCTGAAAGTGTTAATTTTCCTTCATCAATTGAAACACCATCCATTGATGTTTCTAAAGTATACTCCGGTTTCACATCCGCAACTGTCCCATCTGCTGTGTAATACTTAAGTGTATCTGGCAATGCAGTTGTGACACCGACCTTAGCTTCTAACGTATCGCTACCAAGTCCCGGTATTACCACCTTACTGTTTCCGTTACTATAATTCTTATTTGCCGGATCTGTCACCCAGTTACTGCCATACTTGAATTTATATTCATAAATTCCAGCAGGCTTATCTGAAACGGTAATGGAATAAATACCATCTTTATCTTCATCTGTCATCTCATATCCATCTGTCCAGTCTGTAAGTGAACCCATAAGATAAAGCTTTTCTGTTCCTAGCTTATCTGCAGATATCTCATAATTAAACGTCACAGAACTGTCTTTTCCAAGCACAGGGCTCTCTACACCTGATACAGGAGTCACATCAACCGGTGCACTGACTGTCTCACCAGTAGCCCAGCTTTCTGGTTTTTCTTCACTGACAGTCTTGCCTGTGATCCATACTTCCATAGTTTCGGATGTAATTTCGATCTTGAAGTTTTCTGTCTGATTATTGTCACCCCATGCACCAGCATTAAATAATCCATTCAGATCCAACGCATCATCTTTTTCAACCTTAAAGCTATACCAGCCTTTATTCTTACTGTTTTCTTTTAACAGTCCGCCATAGTCATAATTTTTGCAGTACTCAAAATTTTTAACAGCTGCCCAGCTGTCGCCTGCACCAAATTTTACATATACTTTATCCCAGTTATTTTCATTTTTGAAGTGAACCGTCAGATCTGTCTTTGTCACAGCATTTTCCGCATGCACTGTTGCATTCTCTGTCTCCGCCTCTTCTGCATGCACTGTCTCGGTCTCTGTCTCCACCTCTTCGGTCTCTGTTTCTGCCTCGTTGGCATTCATAACTCCGGTCTCTGTCTCCACCTCTTCTGCATGCACTGTTTCGGTCTCTGTTTTCAGTCCTGCTGCCGCTGCAGATACCGCTCCCGGTGTCTGTGGTAACGTTATCAGCATTCCTAAAATTAAAAGCCAGCTAATTGACTTCTTAGCGGCCTTCTTCAAAATGTTCTTATTTTTCATTTTTTAATTCCCCCATTTTCGATTTCTCCGCATATCCGTAACCAACGACTGCGTTTTCTAACCGGTCTTATACATACTTTTCTCCTCTCTTAAAATTTTCGTTTTTTTTCGTACATTAACATCATACATTTTTCCGGCATTTCAAACAAGATATTTTTGTGTTGTTTGTCTTTTTTCGTCTTTTTCACTAATTTTTTATATGTATATTTATATATTATTCGGGTATTGACTTTTCACGAAAATATACGAAATTGTTATCAGCGATAGAAAGTACGCGTTGTGAGGTGACTAAACCTATTGTCATGAACGAAAAAACAGTGTCGATGATATTCTGATACCATTGACACTGTTTTTTCATATTTTTCCCTGTGTTTTTATGAAATCCGTCCTGTTTCTTTAAGGTATGCGAGCAGTCCCTCACAACCGGAAACAACATCTCTGTAGGTCTCGTCAAACCTGCCGGAATACCATGGATCTGAAATGGATTTTCCTTTTCTTTCTGGATCTGCCGAAAAGTCCAAAAGCAGTTTTATCTTGCCCTCGACATCCTGCCCTGTAATCCGGATGGTGTTTTTGATATTGTTTGCATCTGCACAAAGCAGATAATCATAATATCTGTAATCTTCTTTTGTTACCTGCCTTGCTTGTTTTTCAGAAAAGTTTGTATATACCGTTTTTCCAATCCCATGTTTCCTCAACTCCGCCTGCGCCGGCGGATAGACCGGGTTGCCGGTGCCGTTCCAGATTTCTTCGTTGCTGGTGGCAGCGGAAGCGATCTCGAAGTGGGAAGTGAGACCACGCTTTTCTACTATATCCTTTAACACAAACTCTGCCATCGGCGATCTGCAGATGTTGCCGTGGCAGATGAATAATATTTTAATCATGCCTTAAAAACTCCTTGAAAATGCTGATTTTCCTTGATTTTACGCCACTTTATACGATTTGCTGTGATAGATTGTTTTCTTCGTTTTCGTGGCATATCGTGGCATAAATTCATATATTTTGTCATCCAAATTTAGTAAAAATCTTAGTAAAACAGCTCGATTTTCTCATTTTACTAAAGACTTTTTCCACTTAGGTTATCTTTTAGTTGTATCAATTTTCTTAATCTTTTAAGCCATCTTAGCATATTTGCCAAGTTCTTCCTTGGCATCCTCTGCTCCCAGATGCGTATATGTATTCAATGTTACCCCAATGTCCGAATGTCCCATAAGATACTGAAGCGTTTTAGGATTCATCCCGCTTTTTGCCATATTGCTGCAGTAGGTATGCCTACAAACATGCGGCGTGATTTTTGGTAACTGCTCTTTATAGATTCGATTATGCTTAGCCAATGCCCACTCAAAATGCTTTTCCCAATGTAAAGCAACTTCCGGCATATCCTTCTTATCTAAAAACAGAAATCCCTTATATCCATCAATCACAGGTTCTTTCTTGGGCTTTTTACGATTTTCAACAATACGCTTAAAACATTCATACACTTCCTCAGTCATAGGAATGATTCTAGTTCCACTTGACGTTTTGGTATCTTCAATAACATACTTCATATCTCTGGTTCTTTGAAGCTGATGATTTACACTGATTTGCTTTTCTTCAAAATCAATATCGGAAAGTGTCAACCCACAGAACTCTGAAATACGAAGTCCGGTTTTAAAGAGGATAAACATACCATCATAGTATCGTTTGTAATGCTCATCATTCTTAATGAATTCCAAGAACTTTCTCTCTTGTTTTCTGGTTATGGCTTCTCTTGTTACACTATCGTTTACAACTACTGTACATAGTTGAAACTCGAACGGATTTTTACGAATCAAATCATCGTCTACAGCCATTTGAAAAGCAGGTCTTACCACTCCACGAACTGAATGAATGGTGCTGTATCCCCTACCATCTGCCTGAAGCTTAATCAACCATGCTTTTGCATCTGATAGTTTTACCTTATCAATCCTTAATGCTCCAAATTCCTCTTTCTTAATAATGTTGATTACAAAGTTATAATTCGCAGCTGTATTATGGCGAACCCCAGTCTTCTGAGCAATATACTTTTTTACCAACTCAAGAACTGTCAAATTATCACCATAAGGAGTAATGCCATCATTTATATCCCTTAATATGACTTTTTCCTTTTCTCTAAGTGACTGACAAGGTCTTCTTCCTACTGGAAGAGGATCTGTCGATTCCAACTTCCAACTGTAAAGAAATTTCTGTTTTCCAAAGCAGTCTGTATAAACAAATGCATATCTTCCATCCTCTCGCTGGCTTTCTCCGTTTCGTAAAATACGTCCTTTTTTATCACGTCTTTTCTGATTACGATTTCTTTCACTCAAACGTCTTTGCTCCTTTCTACGAAGAAGCCCTAGCACGACAACCATATTATATCATACCGGGGCGGTATTTACCACTTTAAAGTGGTAAAGTTTCGTATTTTTCATTTCTACAAGGAAGTGGTTTGATTAAGAAATTCTTCAAATTTATGCCGATTAATCAACGATTTATTCCCAACCTGCACCGTAAAACAATAATCAGTATCAGTATTTTCAGAAATCAGCATCCTTATCTTCTTTTCACCAATTCCAAAATATTGAACAGCCTCATCGACCGTTAACATATATTTTTCCCAAATCGGAACCATCTTTCCCTTCATTTTTGCTTCTATGTTATCTATTATGAACACCTCCATATCTTCAAAATAGGCAGCACTTTATCTGCCCATGACAAACAGGAACCCATGCTCCTATCTCTCATCAGCAGATAATAAAAAATCCATACAGGTGGCAGGTCATTACTCTGCCCACATCGGTATCGCACCGTCATCCAAATTGACCGGATTTATCCGGAAGTATCATTATCAAAAATATGTATCTTTGCCCCGTGCAACTGCTACACATTTTGCCAGACATTCCTCGCTACTTACCTTAACTTCAATACCAAGTTTCAGTATTCCTTCGTATGAACCTTCTCTATAAAAGAAAGCAGGTATCTCTTGGCGTGTCCGCATAGTGGCTCCACATATTCCACACGTCCTGTACGCATTTGTATATGAAATTGTCAAGGTACATTCACAGGCTTCTGCCTGCATTTTGGATAAAATCAACTCTGGACTTATCAGTCCAAAAAGCACATAATCACACTTCCGTCTGCTATGAACGGTGTTGTAAAAATTATGTGCTTTAGCGGAATGACAAGATTAGAGTTCCAGCTTATTCGGTCCATACTTGCAGATAACCTGAAATAAAACTTTCTTATGTATCCCCTCTGCCAGTTCATACATTTCCTGTAAAACTTTCAGTTCAAGATGAGTCAGCGTATTCATATACGGCTTATAATTCTCTCCAACAAAAATTCCACCATCGCCTCCCTGTTTCGTATAGATTGGAAAACCAAGAGATAAAGCCTGAATATCATTTTGTATTGTGCGAACCGTAACATTAAATTCGTCTGCCAGTTCTTTCGCCGTAATGCGACGTCTGACAATCAGAATATTTATTATTTCAGCTCTGCGATCTGCCGTATTCATGCTTTACCTCCTTTCTGTAAATTCTCCAATCTCATTGTAAAAAACGAACCGGAAAAAAACTTTCATATTAAAACAGGCTTTTTTCCGCAACCGCTTTTGACCCAATCAACTCAACTTATCCCAAAATAAATACTCTTTTCTCTCCTGCTTTCTCTTATTGACTTTGTAGCTTCTGGTTGCTAAAATCTTTTATGGATAAAATCACAAATTCATAAAAAGACACACAAACTGCTATGGAGCTTCACGGGCATCTGATGCCTGCTGTGAGCTGTGGCAGTTTTTTTATTACCTATGCCGTTCTACGGAGACGGACAGCCGGACGCTGTCCATAAATGGGCGGTAACGCCCGTATGAGTTTTGGACAGGCTGCCTATGCAGCCTAAAACTCGCAAATTCCCTTCGGGCAATTTGCCAAAGATAGCAAGCACTGCCTGTGTTCCCTCACAGGCACCATTTCCCCAAGTTTCTTCCAAGTAGAAGCTTGAGAAAATTGGCTTGCATGGGGCATATCCCCCTGACCCCCTTTGCACTCCAAAACTCAGCAATTACTCCACGCGAATTTCTGAATTTTTACGTTCAAAAAGCACACCGCCGGGTACGGCATATTACGAAATCTTCTTTATAAATAAGGAAGGGAAAGGACAAAGCAATGGCAAAAAGAGAAAGACAAAATGAATTGAAAATATATCTGAGCGATGATGAACAGTACATCCTAGAGCAGAAGTGGAAAGCCTCCAATATGAAAAGCAAATCCGCCTTTATCCGGCATCTGATTTTGTACGGATATGTCTATGATGTAAACTATGAACACCTACGGGAATACAACACAATCCTCTCTCGCATCGGGAACAATTTAAACCAGATTTCCAAGCGTATGAACGCCACGGGCAACGTCTATGAAGCCGATGTAAAAGAAGTAAAGGAGCTGATGAAACAGGTATGGCAATCACAAAAATCCATGCTATCCAAGCAACCGTCAATAAAGCAGTAGATTACATCTGCAACCCAGCAAAGACAGATGAAAGCATTCTCATTTCTTCCTTTGGATGCAGTCCGGAAACTGCTGCTTTTGATTTCAAGTTTGCCCTGTCAAAAACCAATCAGGCAGACCCAAACAAAGCATTTCATCTGATACAGGCATTTATGCCCGGAGAAGTATCTTATAAGGAAGCTCATCAAATCGGCATAGAGCTTGCCGATAAACTTCTGGAAGGAAAATACTCTTACATTGTGGCTACCCACATTGACAAAGGACACGTTCATAACCACATCATTTGTGCGCCCATAAGGGGCGAAGTAAATCCGCAATAACAAGCGGTCAGCACGTTGTTTCATTCTGATGGTCAATGACTTACCAAGCGAAGAAATTCTAATGGGAACATAGCACGTCATTAAACCCACAAGTTGACTAATTACCAAGTCACGACTGAGTGAGGGAGACCAAAAACTGACACAAGGGTAAAGCCCATACTGGTTGAACGACAGTCCAAGAGGCATAAGTGGTGGCTGTAACGGAAGGTAGTTATAAACGTTACACTGTGTATCGTACTTACAAAAGATGAGTAGGAAACGCGAAACATATACACAGCTCACCTATATACATAGGAACGGACGGAAATCGTACCCGACAGTCAGTTATTGTTTTGTTACTTCGTTACTAAATGGGGATTGCCTAAGTCAGAATGCCTAAAGGCTATGTGCAAAGGCACTGAATATCTGATATGGCAACGGAGCTTCCGTAGTAGTCCGAGGATGTTAATGGCATTCACATGGCGAAGGGAAGCAGTCTATTTTATTTCAATACTTGTAGAAAGGATGGTGTGCGAGACACTATGAGAAATCCAGAAAACGTATTGAACAGTTTACGCGAGCATTCTGCTCAAAACAACTATTCTTATGACAGATTATACCGTATTTTGTATAATCAAGACTTCCTTTTGATGGCATATCAAAACATCTATGCCAATAAAGGAAACATGACCGCAGGTGTTGATGGTCAAACCATTGATGCTATGAGTTTGGACAGAATCAATAGGATTATCAGCAATCTTAAAGATGAAAAATATAGCCCAAACCCAGCTAGGAGGACATACATACCAAAGAAAAATGGGAAAATGCGACCTCTTGGCATTCCATCCATCGACGATAAACTTGTACAAGAAGCAATGCGAATGATTTTAGAAGCTATTTACGACAATAGTTTTGAAGATACATCGCATGGATTCCGTCCAGGTAAAAGTTGTCATACAGCTCTGCGACAAATCCAAAATCGATTTACAAGATGTAAATGGTTCGTTGAAGGAGACATAAAAGGCTTCTTTGATAACATAGACCACAATGTAATGATTGAAATTCTTCGCAAGCGCATCAAAGATGAGAAGTTTCTGCGTCTCATTCGCAAATTCTTAAACGCAGGATATATGGAAGACAACGCCTTTCACAATACATACAGTGGGGCAGTTCAGGGTGGAATTATTAGCCCTATACTTGCAAACATTTACCTTGACCAGTTTGACAAGTACATGAAGAAATATAAAGAGGATTTTGACAAAGGCAAAAAGCGTGCCATTCTTAAAAGTTATACAAAAATGGGAGACAAAAGGCATCGCATGGTAGAGAAAATCAAGAAGGAGCAAAACTCTGAAAAGAAAGCATCGTTAATAAGAGAATTAGAGAAACATGATGCTATCTATCACTCTATGCCAAGGTCAGATGCTATGGATAAATCTTTCAGAAGAATCCAGTATACACGCTATGCTGACGATTTTCTTATAGGCGTCATAGGTTCCAAACATGATGCTGAACTAATTAAGGCAGACATAGCCATGTTCCTCAAAAATGTTCTTAAATTAGAACTATCTCAAGAGAAGACGCTGGTAACGATTGCAACCGACAAGGCGAGATTCCTTGGATTTGATATTAGGGCAAGGAAACAAAGTGGACTTCAGCGAAAGACTAAAAGGGGGTGTTATGCAAGAAATTACGGGGGACATATTGTTCTAGAAGCACCAACGGAGGTGGTAAGAAAGAAACTTATTTCCCTTGAAGCCATGGAAATCAAGGTGGTGGATGGGAAAGAAATATGGAAAGCCAAATCACGAAGGGATTTATGTTATAAGCAGGATATTTATATTCTGAATCAGTATAATAGTGAAGTCCGAGGAATCTGTAACTACTACTCAATTGCCAATAATCGTTCAAAGCTCCATAAATTTAGATACATAATGGAGTACAGCATGTACAAAACTTTTGCATGTAAATACAGAACTACGAAAGCAGACATTATTGAGAAATATAGACATGAGAAGGATTTTGCAGTGAAATATATTGATTCCAAAGGGAATGAGAAATTAAGAACATTCTGGAAAGGTAGTCTTGCAAGAAAGGATTTCCCACAAGGTGCGGAAACAGATATTGTGTTTTCTAGCAAGCCTGTTTCATTCAAAAATAATCCGTCCCTAGCAAAGAGATTGAAAGCCAACACTTGCGAATGGTGTGGCGAACATACGACTGATGTGGTCATGCATCAAGTTAGAACTTTGAAAGATTTAGACAGAACGCTACCATGGAATCAGCATATGATTAAGATCAACAGAAAAACCTTGGTAGTCTGTTCAGATTGTCATAAGAAAATACATTTATACGAAAACTGATGAAATAGATGGGAAGCCGGATACAGCGACGAGTTGTAAGTCCGGTTTCGAGGCGAGTCCTTGGAAACCTACCGTAGTAATACGATAAGGCGTCGAGGGCTTAGCCTACTCTGTGCTGCAGATAACATCAATCATGAGAAATACCATGACTGTAAAAAGACCTACTATCACATCCGGCATATGAATGATGAGCTGTGTTCCGAGCATCAGTTATCCGTTCTGCCACCAACTGACCAGCGTGGAAAAACATACAAGGAATGGCTCTCCAATAAAAGCAATTCCTCATGGAAAACCAGGCTCAAAAATGACATTGACGAAGCCATCCAAACTGCTGATACTTATGAGGACTTTCTTGACCTTATCCGTGCCAAAGGATATGAGATAAAAGGTGAAACCTTTGATGCAAAATCTTTAAAATATATCTCATTCCGACCACTTGACTGTGCGCATTTTATCCGTGGCAGAGCCAACTCTTTAGGTGCGGAATACACCAAAGAACGAATTAAGGAACGGATCGAAGCAAAGGCATTGATACAGCCTAAAAAACGTATTCCATTTCCTACAAGAAAGAAGCAGCTTGTCAAAGATTTTTCTTCCCAAAAGCTCATTGACACCTCAGAAGAAAAGTTTGAACAAAGTCCCGGTCTTAAAGCTTGGGCGGACATCCAAAACCTAAAGATTGCTGCCAGCAGTTACAGTGAAACAGGCTCCATTGCTGAGCTGGAAAAACTGCTTGCATCTAAGTCGGTTCTTGCCAAAACTGCACGAAACAGTCTTGTGGAAACCGAGCATCAGTTAAAGGATTTAGGACAGATTTTGAAATATGCCGAACAATATCAGAAAAATAAAATTTACGATGACCATTATAAAAGTTCCAAAGATCCGGATCGTTATTTCCGTAAATATGAATCTCAAATTATTCTTTTCGCTGGTGCTGAACATATTTTACAGGAAAATGGCATGGATCTGAAGCATCTTAATTCCAATAAGTTACAAGAGCAAATTGCAGATCTTATTTCCAGAAAGGAATCACTAAATAATCAATACGTTTCCTTTAAGCAAGAAATAAAAGAGTTGGAATTGATACATCAAAATCTGTCCAAATATCTCAAACAGGATGCTCCTGAAATACAAAGATCTTCTCATAACCAACTCCCTTCTTTGTAAAACCATAATAATAGGCAGCGATTTCACTCGCTGCCTAAATTCCCGTTAAACCGATATCCTACACCTCGTACTGTTTGTATATATAATGGTTGTCCAG
>ERZ779865.913-NODE-913-length-24017-cov-5.857691_pt1 | contig 24017 bp, 16 predicted proteins | sample MGYA00433088_ERZ779865 | MGnify/ENA primary metagenome ERZ779865 (study PRJEB29588, sample SAMEA2151703) | human gut metagenome | biome: human gut; feature: human-associated habitat; material: faeces | place: Denmark | collected 2008/2010 ... | reverse complement strand
GGATAACCGTGATCTTGACCTGTCCCGGATAAGTCATTTCATCCTGAATCTTCTTAGCTATTTCAGTAGACAAGCTTTCTGTTTGTTTGTCGTCTATCTTGTCTGCACCGACGATTACGCGCAACTCGCGACCTGCCTGAATAGCGTAAGTTTTTGTAACACCCGGATAAGACATTGCAAGCTGTTCCAAATCGTTCAAACGTTTGATGTAAGCTTCTACGATTTCGCGGCGTGCTCCCGGACGTGCACCAGAGATAGCATCACATACCTGTACGATAGGAGCCAGCAAGCTGGTCATTTCTACTTCATCGTGGTGAGCTCCGATAGCATTGCAGATATCAGGTTTTTCCTTATATTTTTCAGCCAGCTTCATACCAAGCAGTGCGTGTGGCAATTCTGGTTCTTCATCAGGTACTTTACCTATATCGTGCAACAATCCGGCACGTTTAGCTTTTTTCGGATTAAGTCCCAGTTCCGAAGCCATGACAGCACACAGGTTGGCTGTTTCGCGTGCATGCTGCAACAGATTCTGTCCATAAGAAGAACGATATTTCATCTTACCGATGATACGGATCAGTTCAGGATGCAGGCCATGAATACCCAAGTCGATTGTAGTACGTTTACCTGTTTCGATGATTTCATCTTCTACTTGCTTACGCACTTTTGCAACAACTTCTTCGATGCGTGCCGGATGAATACGTCCGTCGGTAACCAACTGATGTAAGGCTAGACGTGCAATTTCACGGCGGACAGGGTCGAATGCAGACAATACGATTGCTTCAGGTGTGTCGTCTACAACGATTTCGACTCCGGTTGCTGCTTCCAGCGCGCGGATGTTACGGCCTTCACGACCAATGATACGTCCTTTTATTTCATCTGATTCGATATGGAATACCGTTACAGAGTTTTCAATAGCAGTTTCTGTAGCAACTCGCTGGATAGATTGGATAACGATGCGTTTAGCTTCACGGTTTGCTGTAAGCTTAGCATCATCCATAATGTCATTGATGTAAGATTGAGCCTGAGTTTTGGCTTCTTCCTTTAATGATTCTACCAGACGTTCCTTTGCTTCTTCAGCAGAAAGTCCTGAAAGTGCTTCCAGTTTCTCACGTTCCTGTGATTGTAACTGATCTAATTCTTCTTTCTTCTTTTCAATGATAACCAGCTGTGCGTCCAGATTTTCCTTGATGGCTTCATTCTCGTTGCGTTTACGCTGCAACTCTTCATTTTTCTGGTTCAGCACCATTTCGCGCTGTTTCAGCTTGTTTTCTGCCTGTTGAATTTTTTGATTACGAAGAGCAACTTCCTTTTCCAGATCAGCCTTTTTATTCAGGAATTTCTCTTTTACTTCCAGAAGTTTGTTTTTCTTTATAACCTCAGCTTCTGTTTCCGCTTCCTTTATAATTTTATCATATCGCGCTTTCAAGCCATACTTGAAAAAGCAATATGAAAGTGCCCCTCCAATCAGAAAGGCGATAACCGTTAATATTACTAATGTCAACATTATAAGTAGTTTAAAATATAAATAAAAAACGCACAAACTTTCTGTCAGGCTGTTTTCCTGACGTCAAGCTTGTGCGCAAATGTTTTCTATCTTCCGTTTACTAAACGCTTACTCACTCTTTTTACCGATACACTCGTCTATATCTTGTTCCAGTTGTTTCAGCTTTTCCAGATAAGGCGTGGTATCATTACGGTCTTTCATAGACATATTTTCAAAAGCCAGTTCCAGGGCTGTCATAACCCAATACTTCTCAGTATTGAAATTAGGGAACTTATTGCGGTATTTGTTTAGTTTATAATCAATCTGTTTGGCTGCATCCCGATATAGTTGTTCCTCTTCACGTTTAATGATGAGCGGATATCGTTCGTTGTCAATCAGCAGATGTATTTTCATTTGGTCGTCCGTCATGCTCTTTTCACCGTTTTAATTATTCATTCAGCAAAGCGATACATTTGTCGACTTCACGCACAAGCTTCGCCAATCGTTGTTTGGTATCTCGGAGTTCATTGTCGTTGATACTGATTATGCGAGCTGTTTTCAAATTGGTATACATGGCTTCCAATTCTTTTCGGCTATTTTGAAGTTCGGCTATTTCAACTTCTTTTTCAGCAAGAAGTTGACGGAGAGATGCATTTTCTTTTTGTTGTTCTTCATATAAATACATAAAATGCCTCAGTTTCCCTTCGAAAGTATTCAATAGCTTTTTGTCTTCTTCCGTCATTTTGTACCAAAATTGTATACAAATATAGTGGATTGAAGAGAAACACAAAAATTTTTGCTCATATTTTCTTTTAAATAGGATAAAATTTAAGGGATATTGGGCAAATTTTCGGGTGGAATCAGAATGTTGACACTTTTTTGTTGTTAAAAGAATTGGATGTATAAAGGTTATACATGGAATGAATAAAAATGAAAAAATCGCTTCGGATTCTTTATGTTAAGATGCTCCGAAGCGATTTTTTACTTATATCTTAGAGATGCTTATCTTTTTTCGATATCTCCATTGATTAGTGTTTGAGGTTCTTCTTTCAGTAAACCACGATTTTTGAGTAACGCATCTATCTTAGGTTCGCGGCCACGGAAATTCTTATACATAGTCATTCCATCGTCGATGCCACCCGGTGTCAGGATATATTTACGGAATTTGTCTGCCATTTCTTTGTTGAAGATGTCACCTGTTTCCTTGAAAGCCTGAAATGCGTCACAGTCTAATACCTCAGCCCACATATAGCTGTAATATCCGGCTGTATATCCACCTCCCATTGTGTGGCTGAAATTGGTAACACGGTAGCGTGGATAGATTTGTGAAGGAATTCCGCGTTCTTTCAGTTTTTGAGATTCGAACTCCATAACATTCAGGTCAGAAGGAACTTCTTTCAGTGTATGTAAGTCCATATCTGTAAGCGAAGCAGCCAGGTATTCTACTGTAGCAAAACCCTGACCGTATTTAGCGCTTTCTTCTATTTTCTTTACCAGTTCCATTGGTATTACTTCGCCTGTTTTGTAGTGTTTGGCGTAGATGTTCAGCACTTCCGGTTCGAATGCCCAGTGCTCATTTATTTGCGAAGGAAGTTCTACAAAGTCGCGTTCAACATTGGAAACTCCCGGGTAGTGTACGTCGCACATGAAACTGTGCAAGGCATGTCCAAATTCATGGAACATGGTTGTTACATTGTCAATGCTTTGCAAAGCAGGTTTGTCACCGCTTGCAGTTGTCATGTTGCATACGTTTACAACCACTGGCAGAACTCGTTCATTGCCGTTATAGCTCTGATCTCTGAAACCTGTACACCAGGCTCCGGCTCCTTTACCGTCACGCGGGTAATAGTCGCTGTAGAAGAGGGCAAGTACTTTACCATCTTTATCGATCACTTCCCATGACTGAGCTGTTTTTTCATACACGGGGAATTTATCTGTACATTCTCTGAAAGTCAAGCCATAAAGTTTGTTTGCTACATAGAAGATACCTTTCAGTACATTGTTGATTTCAAGGTATTCTGAAACTTTATCTTCATCGATAGCATATTTGGCTTGTTTAGCTTTATTAAGATAGTACATATAGTCCCATCCTTCCGGCTCGAAGTTATAGCCATCTTTCTTTATTTCAGCACGTATATCATTCAGCTCTTCTTTAGCTTTTTCTACAGCAGGAGTCCATACCTGGTCGAGCAAGCGGTATACATTCTGTTCGTTTTTTGCCATACGATTGTCGAGGGCAAGAGAAGCATAATCTTCATATCCCATCACCTTAGCTTTTTGTAAGCGTAAGGTAACCAGTTTGCGAGATATTTCTTTATTGTCATACTGGTTGTTCTGATTTCCTCGATTGTAATATGCATCATATACGCGATGACGCAATTCACGGTTTTTACAGTATTGTAGAACAGGGTTACAGCTTGGACGCTGCATATTGAACATCCATTTTCCTTTCTGTCCGTTTTCTTCTGCCATTTTAGCGGCAGCTTCGATATTTGCTTCTGGAAGTCCTTCCAGTTCTTCCAGCTTGTCGACTGTAACAAATGTGTTATTGGTTTCGTGCATCAGGTTTTGGCTGAATGTAAGTTCCAGCAGTGATATTTCACTGTTCAGCTTACGTAATTCGGCTTTCTGCTCATCATTTAATCCAGCGCCGCCACGGATAAAACGCTTGTACACATTTTCCAGTAGTTTGGTTTGTTCTTTATCTAATCCAAATTTTTTCTGATTGTCGTAAACTTCTTTCACTTTTGCAAAAAGCAATGGATTCAAGTAAATATCATCGCTGTGTGCAGAAAATAATGGAAACAGTTCTTTTTCCAAAGCGCGAGTCTCTTCGGTTGAGTTGCTACTAGCGATAGGTCCGAAAACATATTCTACTTTAGTAAGCAGTTTTCCACTGCGGTCGAGTGCAACGATAGTGTTTTCGAAGTCGGGTACTGCGCGATTTCGGATAATAGCATTGATTTCCTGTTTCTGTTCTTCCATTCCTTTCAGGAACGCTTCACGGTAGTTGTCGATAGTAATTTTTTCGAATGGAGCAATTTCATACGGAGTACCATACGATTCTGATAGAAATGGATTGGTACTTTGTGCCATGCTGCTTCCTCCCAATGCCAGAGCGAAGGCAGCTGTGAATAAACATTTCTTCATTTTGTTAAATATAGGTATGTTAATTGTTATAATCTTTGAGCGCAAATATAACGAAATGTCAGGAATTTAACAAGTGGGGCAGACTGCCTGTTTTTATATTTGATGTTTTTCGTTTTTAGGTAAGTGTGTAGTTCTTTCTGTATAGGTTAGAGAAACTCTATGTTTTAGTCGACGAATCTCTTGAGTTATTACATTGACCCGTTTTTACGTTGCCCCTATAAAAGTAGATAAAGATTTTGGTTTTGAACATAAAAAAAATGTAAACCTCGCAAATGCTTGATTTACACTTCTTATTGGCGGAGAGACAGGGATTCGAACCCCGGGTACCTCGCGGTACAACGGTTTTCAAGACCGCCGCAATCGACCACTCTGCCACCTCTCCAAAACTCTTTTTAGGAGTGCCTCGTTTATCGAAGGCGGTGCAAAGGTAGGTATTATTTTTTATTTAGCAAACATTTTCTGAAAAAAATCGTTAGGATAAGGATATGGAGTAGGGTGAATGAGTATTCCGAATGTAAAAATTGTCGTATTTGAAATAAAAAACAAGACGGAATAATAAGTAGCCCTGCATTCCCTTTCGAAAAATGATTATCTTTGCGCTACTTTTTACAGAATATAGTTTTATCACATCACCAAGTGCATATTTATGAATAAGAAGATTTTTCTTAGCTGGCTTTTAATGGCCATTTTAAGTTTGCCGGTATTCGCCCAAATACAAGAACCGGTGAAGTTTAAAACCGAGTGGAAATCTGTATCCGCTAACGAAGTAGAAATTGTGTTCATCGGAAAAATGGAAAAAGGGTGGCATGTGTATTCCACGGAATTGCCTGACGGAGGTCCGGTATCAGCTACTTTTAATGTAGACAAGCTGGAAGGAGCGGAACTGGTAGGCAAGTTGAAGCCCGCAGGTAAGGAAATTGACAAAATGGACCCGATATTTGGCATGCAGGTCCGTTTTTTCGAAGGAACAGCTACGTTTGTGCAGAAACTCAAACTGAAAGGAGGAAAATATGAAGTGAGCGGTTATTTGCAATATGGCGCTTGTAATGATGAGAACTGCTTGCCTCCTACCAATGTGGACTTTTCGTTCAAGGGAGAGGTAGCTGGTGGACAGGCGGCAGCATCGGCTACTGCTGAAGCCGAAACGTCTGATACGGCAGATTCCGATTCATTGGCACTGACTCCACTTCAAATAGGTACGAACTCGAATAATGTGGAAACCTCTGATTACTGGAAACCTGTTATCGATGAACTGAAATCGTTTGGTGAGAATGTGAATAACGAATCACGCTCTTGGCTTTATATCTTTTTTGCCGGTTTCGTAGGTGGATTGCTGGCATTGTTCACTCCTTGTGTATGGCCCATTATTCCGATGACTGTAAGTTTCTTCCTGAAACGTGCGAAGGACAAACGGAAAGGTATTCGTGATGCATGGACGTATGGAGCTTCTATTGTAGTGATTTATGTGGCTTTAGGACTGGCTATCACCTTGATCTTTGGAGCCAGTGCCTTGAATGATCTCTCTACAAGCGCTATCTTTAATATTTTCTTCTTCCTTATGTTGGTGGTGTTTGCCGCTTCTTTCTTTGGCGCATTTGAAATCACACTTCCTTCAAAGTGGAGTAACGCCGTGGATAGCAAGGCAGAACAGACAACAGGATTGCTGAGTATTTTCCTGATGGCCTTCACCTTGTCACTGGTTTCTTTCTCTTGTACCGGTCCGATTATCGGTTTCTTATTGGTGGAAGTTTCTACTTCAAATAGCATTGTTGCTCCAGCCATCGGTATGCTGGGATTTGCCATAGCATTGGCCTTGCCTTTCACCTTGTTCGCATTGTTCCCGTCTTGGCTGAAGTCCATGCCGAAATCCGGAGGATGGATGAATGTCATCAAGGTGACGTTGGGATTCTTGGAACTGGCCTTTGCGTTGAAGTTCCTGTCTGTGGCCGACTTGGCGTATGGATGGCGTTTGCTCGACCGTGAGACCTTCCTTGCTTTGTGGATTGTGATTTTTGCCTTGCTGGGTATGTATTTATTGGGTAAAATTAAGTTCCCGCACGATGGAGATGATAATAAGGTAAGTGTGCCGCGGTTCTTCTTGGCACTTTTCTCATTGGCATTCGCTGTATACATGGTACCTGGATTGTGGGGAGCTCCGCTGAAAGCTGTCAGCGCCTTTGCACCGCCTATGCAGACACAGGATTTCAATTTGTATAAGAATGAGGTGCATGCAAAATTCAATGACTTCGATGCCGGCATGGAATATGCCCGTCAGCAGGGGAAACCGGTAATGATTGACTTCACGGGATATGGTTGTGTGAACTGCCGTAAGATGGAGCTGGCTGTATGGACCGATCCTACTGTAAGCAAGATAATGAATGAAGACTATGTACTGATAACCCTATATGTGGATGAGAAAACGAAATTACCGGAACCCGTGAAGGTGACAGAGAATGGCACGGAACGTACATTGCGTACGGTAGGTGACAAATGGAGTTACCTGCAGCGTTCTAAATTCGGAGCCAATGCCCAGCCTTTCTATGTGTTGATTGACAATGAAGGAATGCCGTTGAACAAGTCTTATTCGTATGATGAGGATATTCAGAAGTACGTGGAATTCTTGCAAACAGGATTAAAGAACTATAAAAAATAATAGATAATGATTTCGCAGTCAGAAAGAGAACGTATTATCGCACTCATCAAGAGGGAAGTCGTTCCGGCTATCGGCTGTACGGAACCCGTAGCTGTAGCTCTTTGTGTGGCTAAAGCTACGGAAGTTCTGGGATGCCGTCCGGAAGCAATTACGGCTCAGCTTAGTGCGAATATTTTGAAGAATGCCATGGGAGTGGGAATCCCTGGCACGGGGATGATTGGGTTGCCTATTGCCATTGCTTTGGGAGCTTTAAAAGGCAAATCAGAATATGGTTTGGAAGTTTTGAAGGACATTACTCCGGAAAGCGTGGAAGAAGGCAAGCGGATGATTGCCGGTCAAGGCATAAAGATTGAGCTGAAAAAAGACATTGAAGAGAAATTGTATATTGAAGTGACTTGTACAGCCGGGAAGGATACGGCTACGGCTATCATCAGTGGAGGACATACGAACTTCGTATATGCAGAACGGAATGGTGAGGTTTTGTTTGATCATAGAGAAAAGGCAGGAGCTGAAGCGGATGTGGAAGAAGTCGATTTGAATCTGAAGAAAGTGTATGATTTCGCTACGACTGCTCCGTTGGATGAAATTCGTTTCATTCTTGAGGCAAAGCGTCTGAATCTGCAGGCAGCGGAACGTTCTTTCCAAGGGAACTATGGTCATGAGTTGGGCAAAATGTTGCGTAGCAGTCAGCAGGAACAGCATATCATGGGTAGCAATACGTTTACCCATATCCTTTCTTATACTTCTGCCGCATGCGATGCCCGAATGGCTGGTGCCATGATACCGGTGATGAGTAATTCCGGAAGTGGAAACCAAGGTATTGCAGCCACACTTCCTGTGGTAGTGTTCGCTCAAGAGAATCATAAATCGGAAGAGGAGCTGATTCGTGCTTTGATTTTGAGTCATCTTACGGCTATTTATATCAAACAGAATTTAGGCCGTCTGTCCGCGTTGTGCGGTTGTGTGGTAGCTGCCACAGGTAGTAGTTGTGGAATCACTTATCTGATGGGAGGCGAGTATAAGCAGGTAGCTTATGCCGTACAGAATATGATTGCCAATCTGACAGGTATGATTTGTGACGGAGCTAAGCCGAGCTGCGCGTTAAAACTGACCAGCGGGGTTTCAACGGCAGTCTTTTCTGCGATACTGGCGATGGAAGGGAAGTGTGTGACTTCCGTGGAAGGCATCATTGAAGACAATGTGGATTTCAGTATTCGCAACCTGACTAAGATCGGTTCGGAGGGAATGAATGAAACCGATAAGCTGGTATTGGACATTATGACTCATAAACATTGTGATTGAGTAATAGGGAATGAAACAAACTGCAGAAACAGACTACATACAACAGCTCATCTCGGAGGGTGAGCATGTACATCAGGATTTTAAATTTGCCATATCCGATGTAAGGAAAATAGCCAGAAGTTTGTCTGCTTTTGCAAATACCGAAGGAGGACGGTTATTGGTGGGAGTGAAGGATAACGGCAGGATTGCCGGAATTCGTTCGGAAGAAGAAATTTATATGATTGAAGCGGCTGCCACGATGTATTGTCGTCCTCCGGTAATCACGGAAAACCGTGTGTACAGGGTGGAAGGAAAGGATGTGCTGGAAGTTGAAGTGAAAGAGTGCGCGTGCAAACCGGTTTTAGCCGTCGATGAAGAGGGTAAGTCTTGGGCTTATGTGCGTATAGCCGATGAGAACATTTTGGCATCTCCTGTCCACCTTCGAATCTGGAATCATGAGAAAAAGGACGAAGTGGTAATGACCTATACCGACAGGGAAAAGCGTTTGCTGGAGGTATTGGGTAGCCAGGGGCTGCTTACATTGGGTAGGTGTAGTCGCCTGGCTCGTCTTCCCCGTCCGGAAGTATGTCAGTTGTTGGCCGATTTTATTCGTTTTGGACTTGTTGAGCAAGTTTTTCAGGAGCATACATTCTTTTACCGCCTAAAAGAAGATGCCGTGTGGGAAGATTCCCTGTTTCCGGAAGTAAGCCGGTGATTGCGTTGTCGGTTTTTTGTATTATCTTTGCATCCGTAGAATTTAATAAAAAGACATTATGAGTATATTTTCGAAACTTTTTGGTAAAAAAACTACCGATGGAGCTGACGAAACGGTACGTGTCGGTGGCATGGAAGATTTCATGACCTTGATTCGTGTGTATTATCAGGCAGTCATGGCAGCTCAGTTGGGTATCAGTAATATTCATTTCTTGCCGGATTTGGCTGTATTCAAACGTACGTTGAAGGTACCAACTCAGAACAATAAGTTAGGGATTGCAGAGCGTGCACGTTGCCGTAAGATGTTGATGGATATTTATGGGTTGGAGGAATCTTTCTTTAAGGAAATAGACGGGTCTATTAAGCGTAACTGCCGCAATGTGAACGATATAAAGAATTATCTGTTTATGTTCCAAGGGTTCAGCCAGGATTTGATGATGGTGATTGGAAACCTGATGCAATGGAAGTTCCGCACACCGGGAGTCTTCAAGAAGTTGTTGCGCAATATGACAGAAAAGGCCGTACATGACATTCTGACCAAGGTGGACTGGAAAGACGATGGAGTACGTAAAACGTGTGGAAATATTCGTCAGTATCAGCATGCGCTCGGTTATTCGGAGGCATGGATGACGGAATACGTTTATAAGATTGTGTTGCTGGCTAAAAAAGAACCGAAACCGAAGGCATGACAGTGAACGAGAATCTGCTTTCAGGAGTGGAATGTCATCCGTTGGAACCTTTTTTGCCGGAGAATGCGGTCTTACTGATGTTAGGAAGCTTTCCTCCACAGAAGAAACGGTGGAGCATGGATTTCTTCTATCCGAATCTCCAGAATGATATGTGGCGTATTTTCGGACTTATCTTTTTTGAGGATAAGGAGTATTTTCTCAGTCCGGAAAAAGTATTTGACAAGGCACGTATTGTAAGTTTTCTGCGAGAAAAGGGAATTGCCTTGTATGATACAGCTTCGTGTGTCCGCAGATTGCAAGACAATGCTTCTGATAAGTTTCTGGAAGTGGTTACTCCTACCGATATAGGCTTGCTTCTTCAGCAACTTCCTGCATGTCGGGCAGTGGTCACTACCGGGCAGAAAGCAACGGATGTATTGTGTGAGCAAATGGAGGCAAAAGAGCCGACGGTGGGAGGAGAGAGCACGTTTTATTTCAGGGATCGTAAATTATCTTTGTTTCGGATGCCTTCTTCCAGTCGTGCCTATCCATTGAAGTTGGAAAAAAAAGCAGAATATTATCGCCTTATGTTCAGACGTTTATCTTTGTTGTGAGAAAAAGACGGTAAAATATTTGGCAGAATCTCTTGCGGTTTCCAAAATTTGTACTACTTTTGCAACCGCAAACACGGGAATAGCTCAGTTGGTAGAGCATCGGTCTCCAAAACCGAGTGTCGGGAGTTCGAGTCTCTCTTCCCGTGCTAAAGGCTACAACTTGAATAAAGTTGTGGCCTTTTTTGTTTTGAATAATTCTTGAGGGCTCAACGTAAAAGCGAGCCGATGTAAAAACAAAAGGTCCGAAACTATGTGAGAGAAGTTTCGGACCTTTTGTGTATTTGTCTGCGTGATTGTTTAATCCAGCACTGTTACCCATCCGTATGGGTCAGCTTCGTCTCCATATTGAATGGCGCGCAGCTTGTGATACAGTTTTTCACTGATAGGACCTGGCTTTCCATCTTTAGCAATTACGTACGATTTGTGATTCTCCAAGTCATCAATGCGTTCGATAGGACTGATAACGGCGGCTGTACCGCAGGCACCGGCTTCCTCAAAGGTAGTCAGTTCTTCTTCTGGAATCGGACGGCGTTCTACTTTCAGTCCCATGTCTTCTGCCAGCTGCATCAGGCTGCGGTTAGTGATGGAAGGCAGGATAGAAGTAGACAACGGAGTGACATAGGTGTTGTTTTTGATACCAAAAAAGTTGGCGGCACCACATTCGTCAATATATTTCTTTTCCTTGGCATCCAGATAGAACTCACTGGCATATCCGGCATCATGTGCGATTTTGTTGGCACGGAGGCTGGCTGCATAGTTGCCGCCGACTTTGTATGTACCGGTTCCCAGCGGAGCCGCACGGTCATACTGGCGGATGATGACATACGGGTTTGTAGCAAATCCACCTTTAAAGTAAGGACCTACCGGAGTGACAAATATCACGAACAGGTATTCATTGGCTGGATGTACACCCACCTGTGCGCCTGTACCAATCAGTAGCGGACGGATATAAAGAGAAGCACCGCTTTCGTATGGTGGAATGAAGCGTTCATTGGCCTTTACTACTTTCTTTACAGCCTCACAGAATGTTTCGGTCGGGAGTTCCGGCATCAGAATACCGCGACAAGTGCTCTGCAAGCGCTCGGCATTGGCTTCCGGGCGGAAGATACGGATTTTACCGTCTTTTCCGCGATAAGCCTTCAGGCCTTCAAAGGCTTCTTGTCCATAGTGAAGGCAAGTGGCCGCCATGTGAATGTTCAGTGTTTCTTCTGAGCAGAGTTCAAGTTCTCCCCATTTTCCGTCGCGATAATAGCAACGTACATTGTAATCTGTCTTCATGTATCCGAAGGACAGATTCGACCAGTCTATTTCTTTCATGGTTATCTATTTTTATAAGTTTTTTGAATGTCTTTATAAGCTAGCAAGCAAAAGTACGGTTTATATTTACAAAATCCAATATAAAACTGTTCTTTTTTGACATAAATGAAGGGAGCTAAAGGATTTCTCCTCATTTTGAAATGAAAAAGTTTTTGAGAGAAAGTAGTCTTGAATATTTCCTGGGGGATAAAGTTAAAATTTCAGGTGATATCAGTGTAAAGCCAAAGTTTTTTTGTAAGTTTGGAATAGCTTTCTTAGTTCCTTATAATAAGGACATTGGGAGAATTATCCGATTTTGAGGTAATGACTTGGCAACAACTATTCGTTCTGAATCCAATCCGCTATTTTTCAATTAATTGCGATACACCGTTTTGACGATAGGTAATGGATTTGTAACGTGTTAACTTCTGTATTCTTCATCGCTTTGAAGCGGGTGATTAGCTATATGCAAAAGTACGAATTATATTTCAATCTACCAAATTGAAAGGATTAATACTGTGCCCTAATGACTAATAAAAAGGATTTTCAGAATAGAATTTGCAAGAAAATCTTTAAATTTGCCATGTAATATTCATATCTCAAAAATTTGCCATATGCCAGAATATATAAAAGCTCATGGTATTATATATGCCAATGAATTAAAATCCATACATAAAAGCAGAAATCCCATGCAGCCTATTTTTGAGGCTTTTACTAATGCATGGGAAGCCATATTTGAGAGGTTCACTGCTGAGTATTTGCAAAATGGTCAGATTACAATTTCTTTTCATTATACATTAGGTGTGTTTGATGAAGAAGAGTACAAATCATACACGTTGAATAAAATAGAAATTCGTGATAACGGCTTAGGTATAAATGAAAAAAGTTTTGAGCGTATAGTGAATTTGCGTGATAATAGTAAAAGTGCTCTTAATAAGGGAACTGGTCGAGTGCAATTTCTCCATTTCTTTGATGAAACAATTTTTGAGAGTGTTTATGAAAAGACAAACAGGGAACACGAGCGTATAGTTTTAGTACTTTCAAAGAAAGATGCTTTTTTACGTGAGAATGCTATTTTACGAAAAGACTCTGCAGACCCAACCTCATCTTCAGAGTATGGAACTTTAGTAACATTTATAAATCCTATTGATGAAAAGAATGATGGCGCGTTTTTTAATAGAATGACATCTCATGACATAAAGAATGAACTCATAATTCATTTTCTTTCAAAATTTTGCGAAAGCAAAGAACATCTGCCCCAAATTATAATAGAGCGGTATGAAAATGACAAGAAGTTAGGACCAGTTTACATCGAAAAAGAGGATATACCAAATCCTGATAAGACGGAATCGTTGGATGTCCATTATAGCAAATTGGAGAATAAGAAAGTGGTCAACAGCTTAAATTGTGAACATTTTACACTCTTGTCATTCGTTCAATCGCAAGAGCAATTAAAAAAGAACTGTATATATTTTGTTAGCAATGGAGCGATTGCTCAAGAGGTATCCATAGATTCTTTACAAGCAGATGATTCTATTGATGGTAACAGATATATGTTCCTTCTTCGAGGTAATTACTTTGACTCTATAGAGGACGACTTGAGAGGACACCTACATCTTATCAAAGAATCTGAATTTAAAAAACAGGGAGAATTATTCCCTGAGGAGTGCATTCTTGTTGACAAAATCAAAGAAGAAACAAATGAAAAAATCAACTCTGTTTATCCTGAATTTCAAGCAAGGAAAAACGATGCTTTAAGAAATTTGAATGAGTTAAAGCAAATGTTTTTAATAGACGAAGACCGTATAATAAGTTTGCGTAAGAAAATAAAAACATCAGATTCTGATGAACAAATTCTTGCAGCCATATACAGGGCGGATATGGAATTGGTTGCTAAAAGGGATGCGAGAATAAAAGCGCAATATGAACAACTAAAATCGTTATCACCAGCAAATAAAGATTATCAAGCTAAACTAACAGAACAAGTAAATTCTTTTGTAAAGCTTGTACCTCAACAGAACAGAACGAACCTTACAAAATATATAGCACGTCGTAAACTTGTTATTGAGATTTTTGATATGATTCTTAGTAAGGAGCTGGAATGCGTAAATGAAAAGGGGCGTGTTGATGAGGCATTATTGCATAACTTAATTTTTCAGCAGCATTCAGTTAATACTGAATCCAGTGATATTTGGCTATTGGATGACCAGTATCTTTTATTCAATGGCTGTTCTGAGAAGCAATTGGACAAAATAGAAGTTAATGGCGTAAAATTGCTAAAAGAAGAATTGACAGACGATGAAAAAGCATTCAAAGTTAGGCATAATATGGATGGCGATGAAATCGATACAGGAATTAGAAGACCTGATATTCTGCTTTATCCAGAAGAGGGAAAATGTATTATTATAGAATTTAAGGCTCCTGACGTGGAGGTTTCTATGTATCTTTCGCAAATTAACAAATATGCAATGATGATAAATAATTTATCCGATGATTCCTTACAGATACATGCATTTTATGGTTATCTGATAGGCGAAAATATAAATTATGATTACATTCAAGAAGCAGAATCTGCATTCAAAGAGGCAGCTTATTTGAAATATCTATTCCGTCCAAATTACGATGTGCCGGGTCGTTTTGGTAGGCCTACTGGAAACCTTTATACTGAAATTATTAAGTATTCTGATATACTCAAAAGAGCAAAACTTCGTAATAAAATATTCTTGGAGAAACTTGAAAAAATCGTATAGTGAATATCGCGAAATAACTACACTCGTTTCATTAGGTCTGAAATGTTGATTACATATTCATTTCGACGATGTGCCGTATATTCCGAAACTCGTGTTGCTGTATCTTTTTCTAAAGCGATAATAAGCAGGCGGTTTTCTTTCATGGCGGCATCATAGATTTTTGGAAGTTTACGATACATACCACGAGCAAGAACAACAATGATGCCACACTTACCATAAAGTAGGAATTTGAGGACATCTCTTTCAAGGTGAGAATGGAAACCGCTTACCACGGCAACATCCGCCTGTTTGCTTATTTCTACTGCCCAATCGAGCGTGGGCAACACAACGGAAGTGAAAATCTTGCGCGATGCAAGAAATCCAATCTTCCGCCTGTTCAGCAATTCTTTATTTCCAAGGTAAGTACACATCGCCTTATTCTTCGTTCAGTTCTTCGCCCATGCGATACTTGATGTCGTAATTGATGATGAAGTCGAGTTCTTCTTCGGTAAAGTTATAGCATTCAGCAAGAGTTTTATCAATTTCATCAATAATATGTTTAGATAATTTACAGAAATAAAAATCCTGAATTATCTCTCCTGTGTTTTTGTTTTGTGTAATAGTCCTTTTTTTGTTTCGTTCTAAAGATTCTTCGTAAATGTCACAAAGTGAATTCAAACGCACTAAATTAAACTCAATATTATCGGTAAGAGGGAATGATTCAATCTCTCTATTAGTTAGATGTCTGCAATTTGAAGACACCCTCCAAAACCAATAAAATAATGAAGAAGACAAAATTGCAACTATCATTTTCTTACTTCCACTTGTTACCTTAAGAATTTTCTCGGTGGTAGTAGTATTACATGTTGTACTCTTGAAATAAGTTGGGAACCCTTTTACTAAACGCCAGTATCTACCACCTGCATTTCTATAATAAATCAGCGAATTAGAATCAATAGTGTCAATGACTCTACAAAGTTTAGAACTATCTTGAAAAATCTTATGCAAAATATTAGCCTCTAATTTTTCCTGTATTTTGGGAGGTACTCCAGCAATGAAATCCCCAATAGAATACTGTATATAATCTATATTCTGAAAAATAAACATACGTAACTCTGTTGACCAATGGTTCATCTTGGTAATAAAAAGGGAGTTATTAGCTGAAATACGACTAATATGAATACATAATTGTTGGTCAACCCCTTCAAATAATTTTGAAGGTCTTTCATCCCAAATACTTGTCCATAAATATCCAGTTTTAGCTAATAATTCATATAATATTCTCATTCTTGGGGTACAAATACTTGCAGATGGAATAATATAACCTGTTACAGATAAATTATGAGAAATTGAATAACAACGCTCTATAATATATGCATACAAATTTCCACAAGGCTCAGTCGTATAGCCAACAATTTTGTATATCTCAGAAACCGTTTTTCCAGTTTTCTTATCTTTCTTGTTATATTCCACATACGGCGGATTGCCAATAATCACATCAAATCCACCGTTGTCATGGATAATCTGATAGAATTCCGCCAACCAATGGAAGGGCTGATGCGAAGCAAGCCAATCCTCGTATGGGATGGACGTTGTTGCCTTGTGCAAACGGCGGTTGAGCAATTCGTTGAGTGCGGCAAGGCGTTCATTCAGCCCACGTTTCGCCTGTTTGAATGCCGTCATGTCCTCGCTTTGCGTGAACTGTACATGCTTGAATGTCTCGTAAGCCGTGGCTACAAGCTGCATTTCCGTCTTTAATTTCTCCTTGAACTCGTCATTCGCCCACATTTGGTTAAAATCGGAAGGAGTGTCAAGGTCTTTGTTCAATTCCTCTTCCGTGGCATAGCCCACCAACGTGTTGCCGCAACGGATGTTGAAGTCAATGTCTGGCAGCGGGTCAAGCCCCATGTTGTCGGCACGGAAGTCCACCTCCACTACCGCCATCATCTTCAGGAACAGGCGCAGCTTGGCTATCTCGGTCGCCTCTACCATGATGTCCACGCCGTAGAGGTTGCGCAGGATGATGTTCTTATAGATGAAGTATTGGATGTTACTGCGGTACTTGTGGGCAATCTCCTCTAACTCCGGCCTGAACCAGTTGGGATTCTGCGCGTTGAACTCCTGCATCCGCTCGATGCAGACCTCGTAGAGCGGTTCAAGGATGTTCATGGCGGCGAAAAGGAATGCGCCAGAACCGCACGTAGGGTCGAGTACGGTCACGCGCTGCAACGCCTTGTAGAAGTGGAGGATGAACAGACGGTCGTCCGCCCGCTGCAACAGGTCGTAAGCAAACGAGCGGATGTCGAGGTTGTAGGTGATGAAGTCGTTGATGTGCGTGATTTCTCCGTTCTTGATTTTAGTGAGCATATTTTCACAACGTTGCAGCCGCTCCACCGTTTCCCGCCAGATTTCCGTAGGCAGGGCGAATGCCTCCGGCGTCTTCGTGTTCCAGTCCTTGCGGCGTTCCAGCAGATTGGGCTTCGTGGTGTCAAGCCCCACGGCGATGTTTTCGGGAATGCGGCTTTGCCAGTCTGCCGTGTAACCTTTCTTCACCGCGTCATACACATAGCGGTCGCCGCTTTCGCGTAACGTGCGCCATACATATCCGTCTGCCTTGAACGCTTCGGGTGAAGTTTCCGCCGCCTTGTCCATCAGGAAGGGAATGATGCAGTTCTTGCCGATATATTCGGTGATGTCCTCCTTGGTGTAGTAGGCTCCCATCTGCGCCCGGTCGTTGATGTACTGCTCGAAGATGTAGCCCAGCACGTCGGGATTGATGTCCTTGCCGCTTGCCGTGATGCGCGTGTCCAGATGCCACCGCCACGTGTCGAAGAACCTGAACAGACGGACAAACGCCTCGTCGGCAATGTCGATGTCGGCGTAGTCGCGTTCCAACTGGTGCTGCTCGAACATGCCGCCGTTGAGGTAAGGGATGCGCCCGTACACGTTCTCGAACTCGTCGCTGTGCCGGGGCGAGTTCAGCCCGCCGTGGAACAGTTCCGAAAGGAAGCCACGGTAGAAAGTCTGGAAGAAGCGATTCTCGCCGCGTTCCTGCTGCACCCATTTCAGTTTCTCTTGCAGGTAGTCAAAATTGCCGTCAAGAAAGCCTTTCTTCTGGATGAAGTAACAGAACATGAGGCGGTTGAGCATGACGGACGTGTACCACTGCTTGTCACGGTTCTGGGATGCCGGAATCTGGTCGTCGATGCCCGTGATAAACTCCGCGAAAGCATTATGCTCCTTGCGAAATCCGCTGTAAAAGTCCTTTGTGATTTTCTCCGAGTTCACGGCAAACGCTCCCTGTATGCGCTCTTTTACGTCCACAATGGTGGTCTGCTCGTCCACCTCAAACGACAGGTCGGGTATCTTGGAGAACAGGAAATCCGCCTTGTCCCCCGTTTCGTATTCAATGGCCACGATGTCGCGTTTCTCCACGGTCTTGATGGGAGCCATCCATTGCTGGTGTTCCGTGCCGGGAATGTGGAATACGCAGATGTAGTCGTTGGCATTTCGCCGCAATTTGCTGTCAATCCTGCGGCAGGTTGTGGTGCCGGGAATGTCATTCACCTGACACGTGAGAATTTGGAAACCGTTGCGCTCGGCGATGGTCGTGAAACGGTATTCGTTATCGTCTATGATAATCGGTGCAAGCTCCGCCTGTCCGCGAAAACGGTTCCATCCCATTTCGGTGATGAACAGTTCCTTGAAGGCGGCATCCTTGATGTATTGGTTGAATAAGGCTCTTCTCATGATTCAAAAGTTTTAGGATTTCTGTTTCAGTCCCATCGAGCAGATGATGACCGGGTCTTTATGCTCGTTCCTGTCCTCGTCTATGCGGCAGAGGGTCATGTTCTTGCGCATTTCCAGCACATAGTCCACAATCTCGTCGCTGGTGTTGGTGCGCAGCATCCGTCCCAGCGTGAACTTGGCTCCCTCCAGCAACGGATAGTTGTAGATGTCGTCGATGGCCAGCTTCAGCATGTCCTTGTTTTCCTGCGAAAAGAAGAGCGTGGGCGGATTGTTGTAATAGCTTTCCAGCAAGGTGATGATGCGGTAGCGTGTGCTGAAGCGGTTGCCCAATATGCCGCCAACGGTGGTCGTTTCATTCCCGATGGCCCCGACCGCCTTAGACACCAATTCGTGGTGGTTAGGAAGCGGCTCTACGGCAGGCGTGTCCGCCTCACAAGCCAAGGCGTTCAGGATGCGCTTCTGCGACTGGCTCACGATATTTTCCTCGGCGTCCAGCCATGTCAGCACGTCGAAGTCATTGTAGGTCTTGGCGTAGGTGATGACCCCGCCCCGCTGCCCCTCCGTGGTAGCTTTCGTGGAATATACGACATTGCTCAGTGCCGGAATGATGGCCTTCAGTTTCGGGTCGGCATCCGTCGCGTTCTTCCATATCTGGTAAGCCTGCGAGGACAAGTCCACGTCGTTGTCGTCCTCATCGTCCAGCGAGCCGCTTTTCTCGTTGAACATATCACGCAGGTTCTGCTCGTTGCCCTCGAAGAACACCTCGTCACTGCCTACGATATGCGCGTTCTCGTTGATACGGGCGTTCAGGCGCGACCGCAAGCGGATGATTTTCTCCACGCCGTCGGCAGGAAAGAAAGAATAACAGTAGATTTCATTCGCCTCCTGACCGATACGGTCCACACGCCCTGCACGCTGGATAAGGCGGATGATTGCCCACGGCAAGTCGAAGTTCACGATGACATGGGCATCCTGCAGGTTCTGACCCTCGCTGAGCACGTCGGTAGCTATAAGCACACGGTATTGTTCTGTGTCGGGATAGTCCTTGTCGTTGCTCTTGGGAGAGAAACGCTCCACGATGTCCGTCGGGTTCTTGCTGCCTCCCGTCGCACAGCCTACCTGCGGTATTCCGCGCCTTTTCAGCTGCCTGTAAACGTAATGCGCCGTGTCGGAGAACTGCGTGAACACGATAACCTTGTCCGTTCCGTGCTTCTTCTCCAACAAGCTCTCCAGTTCATCCAGTTTCGGGTCTGCATCGGGTTGCCATGCGCCGCACAAGGCTATCATCCTTAGCAGGATGCCGCAGTCATGCCCGAGCTGCTGTTTCAGGGTGCGCTTGAAGTATCTGGATGAAATCCACGAACAGGCATTTCGGTTCTCTATGATGGAATAGCACTCCTCTGCCTTTTCCATGTAGAAGTCGAGGTCGGTTGGGAAAGCAATCTGCGTTCCGTCATCACCTGCCTGTTCACCGTCGTCAGCATTACCGAACATGGTCACGTTTTCGTCTTCATCTTCTACATAGTCATCCGGCAGCGAACTCTCGTCACCGATGGGCAGCGGCAGCTTGTTGTCAATGGCATAGATGAACACGGCGTTGCGCAGGATGTGGCGATAGAGCGTCAGCAGGAAGGCGAAACCGCTGCTGTCAATGCGCTTGAAGAACGTACTCCGGCAGAAACCCATCATGCGTTGGCCTGCACGCGAGAGGTTCTCGATTACCTGCTTTTCATGCGGCTGTATGTCCGTAGCCTTGTTCCCGTCATAAAAATGGATTAGCCCGTAACGTGGCAGTTTCAGTTCCTCCATCAGGCTTATCATTTCAGGCGAATACAGGCGGCTATACTGGTCACCGGAAACAGTGGCGAACTTGACGGCACGGGGTATCCTGTCGGGAAAATAAGACTTCTTACCATCGGGGAACAGCAGGTATTTCCGCCCGTTGGTTTCGTCAGTCTTGGCATAGTTCTCCTTGATGAACGTCCTTGTGCGACGGATGAGGAACAGTTTCATCAACTCGTTCCAATCGTCCGCATACGGGCTTTTCTCGAAAGCGCGGATGGAACGGATGTGGATGTCGCTGTGCCGACGTTGGAACTCCCTTTCGCCGCCGATGGAGCGGATGTATTCTTCCGGACGGATGCCCAAGTCCTGGTCTTCGCCGATGAACAGGCGTAGCTGGCTGCCCAAGTCGGAGAAGTCCTTGTTGTAAGGCGTAGCGGTGAGCAACAGCACCTTGCTGCCCTGATGCTCTATGAGGTTGCGTATGTTGCGGTAGCGTATGCCACCCGCGTTGCGCAGGTTGTGGCTCTCGTCCACGATTATCAGACGGTAATAGCGTGCCGAATCCACGTCTATCGCACGTGCCATTGACCAGACTTCCGCTTTCAGGTCGTACTTCCGGATGTATTTCCTCCACATGTCCTGCAAGTTTGCCGGACAGATGATGAGCGTGCTGCTGGCGAAAGCCATCTCGTACAGCTTGGCGATGGCGCAGGCGGTGATGGTCTTGCCCAGACCTACCACATCGCCAATCATCGCCCCACCGCGCTTGTCGTTGTTCAGGTTCTTCGCCGCTATCTTCACGGCGGTCTGCTGGAAATCGAACAGGTCACGCCTGAACTCAGGCGGAAGCGTAAATTCCTTGATTCCGCTGCGTGCCTCCTGGCTCAAGTGGTAAGCCGTCTTCAGGTAGATGTAATAAGGCGGAATAGCCCTGTCACCCGCCCAACTCTCGTCTATTATCCGTGCAAGTTCCTCGGTGATGTCCAGACAGAACCGCTCGTTCCAGCGGTCATCAAACCACCGTGCCAGTTTCTCCGCACTGTCGCTGTCGGCGAACTCCGCGTTCAGCTCGCCCTGTTTGGTCAGCCCGGCATACGTCAGGTTGCTGCTGCCCATGATGGCCTGAATCTTGTTGAAGTTGTCATCCGGGCGGTGGGCAAGGTAAAGCTTGGCGTGCAACGGTTCTTTCAAGTACAGCTTTACACACACCTTTCCCTCCTTCAACTGTACGGACAGGCGGCGCAATGTCTTTTCATCGGCGGCGGAAGGCAATCCCAACAGAAGCTGATTCCTGAAATCCTGCGCAATCTGCCGCTTGCAACGCTGCACGTATTCCGCATCGGGCATGGTTTCCTGCCGCGAATAAAATCCTCGTATCAAGTCCTCGTCGGGGCGGTGCATTCCAATCAACAGTCGGCAATACCTCATCTTGCGTTTGTCATCCTCGTACACGTAACCGCCGGGCAGTTTGTCCACCTGTTCCACTATCAGGTTCCAGCCGCGCAGGTTAAAATAGCCCACGCAGAAATCGACACGCTTCACGCCTGTGTTTTCGATAATGCCGCGAAGCCCGTCCGTAAACTTTATGTCTATGTTGTCGTATATTCTCGCCATTTTCTCTTGGTAAGAGATATACGCCAAGGACATATTTTCTATGAATCAGAACATTATCGAATTGCGAAAAGTGGATTTGCCAAACAAATTTTATCCTTCATCCCATTATAAATGAGAACTTTTCACGAAATTTGCAATATTTTACGTACCTTTGCGATATAACTATAACTCTTACCAAGAGATTCTGATTTTTGCAAAACAATTTTCTGATTATATTTCCAATTACAAGTCTTTCAGGATAAGGCTGTTCGCCCTGTCCACCACGCTCGTGTCAAGCGAGGCAAGATAGATACGCGTGGTTTCCTCCGAATCGTGCCCCATTCCCTCGCTGATGACCGAAAGCGGTACGTTCTTGCTTTTGGCGACGCTTGCCCATCCATGGCGCGCACAATACATGGTCAATGGCATCTGCAAATCCACCAAGCGGGCGACCTCTTTCAGGGCTACGTTCACACGGCTGAGGGCGTTCATGTATTGTACTCGTTCATTGGCAAACGGACTGGTGATTATCGGCAACAGGTATTGTGTGGCGGAACGGTCTTCGTATTTGGTCACGATTTCCTCCATGCACTTCTCCCACTTGATTGTCAGTTGTTGTCCGGTCTTTCTCCTGCGGTACGTGAGGATGCCGTTCTTCAAGTCCGACTTCTTTAGATAAGCCATGTCGATGAACGACATGCCACGGGTGTAAAACGAAAAGAGAAACATATCCCTTGCATAGTCCAGATTAGGTTTCAGCGTCAGGTCAAGTTCCTTGATGCGCTTGATGGCCTTCAATGGTACAGCCCGTTTCACGGTCTTGTCAATACCTGTATAAACATGCTTGAAAGGATGCCGCTGTTCCGTCAGTTCTTTCTCCACTGCACGGTTATAAACGGCACGAAGTATGCGCATATAGAACGAGGTTGTATTGGGGCAGTTGCCGTTGGCTTTCAACCATGCCTCATAGAGCATCATCGTATCGCTGTCCATTTCACACAGGAGAATGTCCTGACCGTCACGGAACTTCATGAAACTGGCAAGCGTGGCGACATATGTTTCCGACGTGCGGATTCTGTTCAGCCGCTTCAACTGGCTGATGATGCCTTGCATGAAGCCGGACAAGGACTGCTCATTTGTTGTAGCATTGAACTTCCCGACTATATCATCCGTGGTATAGTCTTGATTTTGCTTGTCAAGGAATACGACAATGGCTTTCAGACGCTTGATGTCCCACTGTATGCGTTCCGCCACGGATTGAAGGTACTGCCGCCTGTCGGAACTTGCCCATTCCGATGTTTTTACGGCGGATTTCTTGTTGTCCCATTCGCTTTCATGCACATACAAGTCTGCCGTAACCTGGCGGACCGCGCGGTTGTGTATTACCTGATAATAGATACTGCCCTCCTTGCCGTTTACGGAAGAAGGACGGAATTTCACTTTTACCGATGCCATTCACGTTACTTTTTGTTATTACTATTTATTTGTGCACTTTCAATTTCTCCTGCATCAGACTGTCCGACAAGGTCTTTAACCCCTTGTCGTAGCCGTCAGCCTCCTGCTGTATCCATTCAATGGCTTCCTCGTTGCGGTGGATGTCGAACACGTCATTCAGCCAAAGGATATGATTGGCGTTGCAGCCTCCCCATGAGCGGATGACACGGAACTTCAACGCATCGTCAGCATACAGTCGCTTGGATTTCCAAAGCTCGATGTTGCCCCAGATGGAAAGGCTGCATACGATACCCATGCCGACCAAAAGAGAAAACATCCTGTTGGACTTGATGTCGAATTGATGACGGTGGATATGCTCCTGCGGCTCGTCCTTCCGCTCTTCCGAGTAGGTAATAAACGCCTCTTTCAAATCACGCAACAATCCTAATATCCTGTTCGATGTCTTTACTTCCGCTTCCCCGAACTTGGTCAGCATGGCTTTGGTCTGTGCTTGATGCTCTTTTGCGGAATTCTCGAACAGCTCCTTTATGGGGTTCAAGTCCACCGCCGGAGGCTGTCCGTCTGACTGGGCATTTGCTACTTTTGGAGCGTTCTCCAACTTCCCGTTGATACCCTTGAGGCCATTCTTGATGTCCTCAAAGAGCGCATAAACTTCATTATTGTCCATTTTTAGAATCCTATTTTACGTTGTTTCTTTTTCTTGTTCCTGCGTTTTAATTCTCCCTCGAAGCGGTTTTCCTCAGCCTGTCCGTCCGTGTTGTCCGGCATGAAAAGACCAATCGAACCGCTGAACAAATCATTGTTGCCCCTTGGCTCGGTTGGGAACATGGACTGTTCTTCACGGTG
>ERZ779865.909-NODE-909-length-24117-cov-9.685355_pt1 | contig 24117 bp, 20 predicted proteins | sample MGYA00433088_ERZ779865 | MGnify/ENA primary metagenome ERZ779865 (study PRJEB29588, sample SAMEA2151703) | human gut metagenome | biome: human gut; feature: human-associated habitat; material: faeces | place: Denmark | collected 2008/2010 ... | reverse complement strand
CAGCAACTGCATCCATTATTTCACCAGCTAATTTCTCAGCCATTGTTTTTTCATGTCTGTTTCTAGCATATGTTACTAACCATCTTAAACCTAAAGTTTGTCTTCTTTCAGGTCTAATTTCTAATGGTACTTGGTATGTTGCTCCACCAACTCTTCTTGCTTTTACTTCAAGAACTGGCATGATGTTTTCTAATGCTGCTTCAAATACTTCTAATGGATTTTTTCCTTCTTTTTCTTTTATTATATCAAAAGCATCATAAACTATTCCTTGAGCAACTGATTTTTTACCATCTAACATTATGTTGTTTACTAATTTTGTAACAACTTTGCTGTTATATATTGGATCTGGTAAAACATCTCTTTTTGCTATATATCCTCTTCTTGGCACTATACTTCCCTCCTTAAAAAATTTATTTATTTAATGTTATAAAACATTAAAAGGTACTCTGGAAAGACTATTTCACTTTCCCGTAATAGTGCTAATCTATCTATTTAAAAGGTAACTTCAAATAAATAAAATATGCACTATCTCTTTAGTAATGACCTAATTTTATTTTTTAGGTCTCTTTGCTCCATATTTAGATCTAGCTTGCATTCTGTCTTTAACACCTGCTGTATCTAAAGTTCCTCTTATGATGTGGTATCTAACACCTGGGATATCTTTAACCCTTCCACCTCTTATAAGAACAACACTGTGCTCTTGTAAGTTGTGTCCTTCACCAGGAATATAAGATGTTACTTCATAACCATTTGAAAGTCTAACTCTGGCAACTTTTCTTAAAGCTGAGTTTGGCTTCTTTGGAGTAACTGTTTTAACAACTGTGCAAACACCTCTTTTTTGTGGTGCTCTATTATTTGTAGCTCTGTTCTTTTTTGAGTTGTATCCTTTTTGCAATGCTGGAGCTGTTGATTTTGCTTTTGTTGTTTGTCTTCCTTTTCTTACTAATTGATTAATTGTTGGCATATTTTATTTTTCACCTCCGTCTTTATAAAATAAATATACGCTAACAAGTACACATACGTATACATATTAGCGTATAACATTTTATCATCTATTCTTTTCAAAGTCAATATTTTTCTACTTTTTTAAGCAGTTTTGCACTAATCTTTTTGAAAATATTTATTTTGATTTAAAATAAGTCTTTTAGAAGCTATATTTAATAATTTATTAAATAATTTATCATCTACAACATTTTCAAATTTTCCGTCTTCTCTTTTGAATATAAAGTTAATTTCTATATCGCCATCAAACTTTGATATATCCATTCCTTCTTCATATACATCTTCATATATATAATAATATTTTCTTCCATCATATTCAAAATCATCTACAACATAAAATGCTTTTTCACCAAATTGGATTTTAGGAAAGTTATACATATCATTCTCCTTTCACATACTATCTACCATCATTATCATCTATATTTTTTTCTGTTTCGTCTTTTTTAGCCTCTTTTTGAGCTTGTTTTTCTCTTTGTTCTTGTCTTTGTCTTTCAAGATTCATTTTAGATTTTTGAACCTCCAAATGTGTTGCATTTGTCATAGCAGTAACAAATGGTAATATATTCATCATCATTCCAGAACTTGTACTCAATACAAGAGGTGCAATTTCTGAAACATTACCAATTGTTCCAACAACTTGAGCAGGATCACCTAATTTCTGAACAGAACTAAATACATTAGAAAGTAATGTAAAGCTATCTGGACTACCATTTACAATAGGATATTGTAAATTAGTAACATACTCTGAATTTATATATCCTGATTTACCAGCATTAGATGTAAATCCTTGAATATCCGGTAATACATCTTTAACAGCATCTTGAACTCTTGCAGCAGAAGCTTGTACCTCTTGTTGTATTGAACCTAATCCACCATTTTCTGCACTTTGTCTAGCTTGAGTCATTCCAGCTTGAGCAGCATGAATTGCCTCATCACTACCTCCATGGTTAAATCCAATTCCTGGTGTATTATCTCTGACAAACTCAGCCTCATGTCTTATAGAATAGGTTGCTGCATTATTTCTATGGATCTCGCCTATACCAGCTCGACTCATCTCTTGTGATGAAACAGAATTTTTTGTTGTTAAAATATCTTGTTTTAAGTTTGCATTCTGTGCATTAGCATTATCTATACTTTGTTGAACTTGTTGATTTTGTGCATTAACATTTCTAACCTCTTGATTGTGTTGATTTAAATGAGCATCCACTTGTTGTTGCATATCTTGATTTGCTTGCCATGTTTTATACATATTAGCAAATGTAACAGCAGCCATTGCAGTAGCCATTAACTCTCTACCTTTAGTTTGATCAGCATCATTTGCTCTTGAATGAACCTCTTCAACAGTATGTTTACCTCTATTTATTCTTGCACGAGACTCAAATCTAGTTCCCTCTAAAAATTGAATTACATTAGTATTCTCTTCTTGTATTTCATCAATTTTTCTTTGAGCTTCTACAACAGCTACAGTATCACCTCTATCTGCTGCTTCTCTCGCTTCTTTTCTATATTTTGCTTCCTCTTGATGAACTTCTCTATTATCAGGGTTAAATGAACCAGCAAACCATCCTTGAATATTCATCTTTCTTGTACTCTTACCAACTTTTCCTCTATCAAAATCAGTCATTCTTTTATCAGCTTCCATTTCTCTATTGTAAGCCGCATTATGTTGAATATTCAATACAGAATATGTAATTGCACATTTTGCTTTCTCTGATTCTAATTCAAGTTTTCTATCAGGAAGAATAGCTGGATCCTGTAATTCTTTATCAATTTCATTCATTCTATCTTCAGTTTGTGCTAAAGCAGACTTAATAACATTATCATCATTTATAGCAGCTTGTTTTTTAGCATTTTCTCTTTCTTCTAAGACTTCTTGAACAGCATCTAAGTATATTTCGTTTACTTTGTATTGTCTCATATTAGTTTCAGTTAATCCATTAACTAATATATCAAATTCCTCATCAGATAAACCTCTAACGTTTTCAACCATTTCACGTTTTTTGCTTTCAGCTCTTCCTAGTACATCTCCAAATAATTTTCCAGCACCTTTCATAGCTAACTTCATAGGTGCCATCCAAATTGTAAGTCCCATTCTAAACGGTTGAATTTTTCCCACCTTATGGAAAGCAGTTGTTATACTTCCAGAAGACTGAGTTTGTGTCTCAGCCATTATTTCTACCCAATGTCTAGGTGACTTCTTTTGATCATCTTCTCCTTCGTGCTCTGGGCCATCTCCTTCTCCGTGCTCTGGGCCATCTCCTTCTCCGTGCTCTGGGCCATCTCCTTCTCCATGCTCTGAACCGTCTCCTCCTTCGTGCTCTAAACCGTCTCCTCCTCCGTGACCTGGAGTATCTCCTCCTTTGTATTCTGGATCATTTTCCTTCTCAATATCTTTTATAACAGCTCTTTCCCTTTGAAGGCTTTCCAATTCATCAATTATATTTTCTAATCTCTCTTGTTCTCTATTTTGTTTCGCTCTTCTATCTAAAGCATCAGTTATAAGTTCTTGTGGAACATCTTTAAATTCTGAATTATCATTAGCCAATTCTGCATCAGCCTTTTCTATTTCACTTCTTAATTGACTAATTCTCTGTTCTAATTCATCTAGTTCAGCGCTTGGATCATTTTCTTCCTCATCCTGAGTCATTCCATCTTGATATTTTGATCTAATCGCTTGTCTTTCCATTTCAGCAGCTTGAAGTTCATTTTCTAATCTCTCTTTATTAGCTTTAACTTCACCAATTCTTTGTCTTCGATCATTTTCTTGTAGTAATTCTTCATCAGTCATATCTACTGTTGGATTAAGTTTAAGCCATTGTTCTTCTCTCAATCGAAGTGTTCCATATTCTCTTCCTAATCTTGATCTTTCATTAAGTAAATTTTCTAATCTAACAGCATCTCTACCAGGTTCTAATCCACCTATAAGATTATTTATTTCATTAACACGTGATTCAATCTCTCTTTGTCTTCTTCTGTTATCCTGCAACTGTTGACGTGGATCATTTCTATGTAATCTAGCCAAATCTTCTCTATAATTTTCTATTCTAGTATCAACTTCACTTGCATATATTGCCTCAAAATCTAAACCTGGAACATTCTCCAAAGATTCTAACTCACGTAAAACTGGCAAAACATCTTCACCACGTTGAGAAATAGTATTAGATCTTTGTGCAGCCAAATTTCTAATTTCATTTCTCATTTCAGTAGCACGTCTTACATCTTCTGGATAATTTTCATTAATTAATTGTCCTTCATTTTCTCTAACTACAGCCTGACCATTAGCATCTGTCATACCATGCTCATCAAGTATTTTTTGTATTTGTTCACTTAATTCACGAATTTGCTTTTCATTTTCATAAGTTGAACCCTGTTCATAAGCATCAATTCTATCTCTAATTTCAGATTTTCTTATTACTTCTATTCCCTCTACACTTGGAGTGTCCTGTGTTGGCTCTGGTGTTGGTTCTGGTTCTGGTGTTGGTTCTGGCTCTGGTACTGGCTCTGGCTCTGGTTCTGGCTCTGGTTCTGGCTCTGGTGTTGGTTCTGGCTCTGGTGTTGGCTCTGGTGTTGGTTCTGGTTCTGGTGTTGGCTCTGGCTCTGGTGTTGGTTCTGGTGCTGGTTCTGGCTCTGGTGTTAGTTCTGGTACTGGTTCCGGCGTTGGATCAGTTCTAACATCATCATACTTATTTCTCAATTCATCTAACCTTAGATTAACATTTCTCAATAAATATGACGGATTATTTCTCCTTTGGGGAGTCCTACTCCTACTTTGCCTATTTTCAGCAATTTGATTTCTTAGTGTTCTCCATGATTGAACATTACTTTCCAAATCATTTAAATCATTTCTTAATTGCTGTAACTCATCATACTCATTTGAACCTTCTACAGCTCCTTCTAATTCTACAATTCTAGCCTGTATATTAGATCTCATTCTATTAAAACTTTCCATTTGTTCATTTTCAAATTGTTCCTGTGTCATTCTATTGTTACTACCTGGCATGTTTTTTCCCCCATTTATAAAAATATCTACTTTAATAGTACATAAATTAACAAAAATAAACAATGTTTTTACAGAAAGTTAATACATTTGTTATATTTCTGTATTATTTTTTGCATAAAAAAAAAATACATACTTTAAAGTATGCATTTTTCACTATATTTTTTCTGCAATTATTAGCTTTAATGATCTGTCCGCTAACATTTGATATCTTTCTTTCTTATCCCTAACTCTAGTTGGTAATTCTGGTAAAATGCCAAAATTAGCATTCATTGGTTGAAATTTCTCATTATCCGTTGAAATATATTCTGTTAAAGCTCCTATCATTGTTTCCTTTGGCAATACAAATTTCTTATCATTATTTGCAAATTTAACAGCATTTATTCCAGCCATTAATCCTGATGCTATAGATTCGACATATCCTTCTACGCCAGTTATCTGTCCAGCAAAAAATATATTTTCATTATTTCTTAATTGATAATTATTGTTTAAAACTTTCGTAGAATTTATAAAAGTATTTCTATGCATAACACCATATTTAACAAACTCAGCATTCATCAAACCAGGAATCATAGAAAACACTCTTTTTTGTTCACCATATTTTAAATTAGTTTGAAATCCAACAATATTATATAACGATGCTGCAAAATTATCTTGCCTTAATTGAACAATAGCATATGGTCTTCTTCCAGTACGTGGATCATCAAATCCAACAGGCTTCAATGGTCCAAATCTAAGAGTATCAACACCTCTTTTGGCCATCACTTCTACAGGCATACATCCTTCAAAAATTTCTTGTTTTTCAAATGAATGTAATTCAACCACATCAGCACTTACAAGTTCATTCCAAAAATTCTCATATTCATCTTTATTCATTGGCAAATTTATATAATTTTTTTCTTCATTCTCTATTCTAATTTTCCATTCATCTAAAGTCTCATCTTTTTTCTTTTCTTGAGAATATCTATCACCATAAAAAGCAATATTCATATCAATAGAGTCTTTTTGAACTATTGGTGCAGCTGCATCATAAAAATGTAACTCATTATTACCAATAATATTTGAAATCTTATCAAACAAATCATTAGACGTAAGAGGACCAGTTGCGATAATTGAAATTTCATCTGTAGGAATTTCCGTAACTTCTTTCTTTATAATTTCTATATTACTATCATTCTCAATAAATTCTGTTACTCTTCTAGAAAATTCTTCCCTATCGACAGCCAAAGCTTGTCCAGCCGGCACACTAGTTTCATCAGCAATTTTTATTAGCAAAGAATCTAATTTTCTTAACTCTTCTTTTAATAAGCCACATGCATTTGTTAACAAATTTGATTTAAAAGAATTGCTACATACTATTTCTGCTAAATTTTCATTTGAATGAGCTGGTGAAAATTTCATTGGCTTCATTTCATATAATTTAACTTTTATTCCTCTTTTGGAAATTTGATAGGCAGCCTCGCATCCTGCAAGACCGCCTCCTATTACATTAATATAATCTATCATATCTATTACTATCTAGTTTCTCCTTTATCAGATGTTTCAGCTTCTGGAGTTTCTTTACTTTTTCCTTTAGCAGCTCGAGCAGCCTCAGCGGCCTTCTTTCCTTCATTAGCCAATCTCTTATTTAAATCATATTTATTATAAGCTTCCCATATATCTCCAAAGCTCTTTGCTTTTCCATCTTTTTCTGTTAAACTGATTTCTTTAACACTCTTTGCTTTTTCAATAACACCTTTTGTAACTCTAAAGAATAAAAGATCATTTACTCTTCCAAGTTTGCCTGAATTTTCACTTGTCTTTGGAAGTTCTAATTCATCAGCCATTTCTACAGCTTTATTTGTTCCTTCTTTAGATGGTTTTTTACCATCACCAAATTCAGTTAAGAAGTCTGTATATGTTTTTTTATAAAGATCCATATACCATTGATGATCTGTAGAAAAAATTCTCTCATCATTTTCCTTTATCCATTCCATTCCATCTATTGCAATTTCTTCTATCATTTTTTCTTCATCAATCTTCTCTTCCGTTTTTTCAGTTTTTTCGCTTTCTTTTTCATCAACTTTCTCTGCTTCTTTTTCAGCTGCACTCAATGCAACTTTTGCTCCACTTCCAATTAAAGCTCCTTCAGCTTTAGAAAACAAATTATGAACTCTTCCGCCTTCTTTACATCTACCTTTTAAAAATTGTACAATCTTTAAGAAAAATCTTCTTAAAGGTCCTATTTTAAATCCTGCTTGAACTTCATCCTCTTTATCTTCTTCACTATCTTTTTCATCATCTTTCTTTGGATCATCTTTATTCTCACCATCATCTTTACCTTCAGTTTTTTCTTCTGGCTTTTCTTCTGGCTTTTCTTCTGGTTTTTCTTCTGGTTTTTCAGGCTCTGGCTTTTTCTTTGTTAATTTTTCAATTTCAGCTTTTAAAGCATCTCTTTCTTTTATTAACTCAGCATTTACTATATTAGCATCCTTATCAGCAGCTATTATTTTTTCTAATTCAGCAACCTTTTTCTCTAATGCTTCCACTCTCTTTTCAAGATCTGATTTTTCAGTTTCGTCCTTTTGAACTGGTTCCGATTCTGTTTCTGGAGTATCAATTTTCTCTGGTTGTTCAGTCTCAATTTTTTCCGGTGTTTGAGGTTCTTCTGATTTTTCAGTACTTTCAGTCGTCTTTTCCGGTTTAATTTCTTTGCTTTCTTCTCTTTCTTTTTGTAAAGATGATAATTCATCTATTATATTTTCTAATCTTGCTTCCTCTCTAATTTGAGCTTTTCTACGATTAAATTCAATAACTGCAAGATCAGTTTCTGGTTTATCTTCCATAGCTGCTGCTAATTCATCATCTGACATTCCTCTTGTTGGATCTATTGCCATCCATTGCTGCTCTCTTAAATTAAGTTGACCAAATTCAGCATCAAGATTTTCTCTTTCTTCTAACAATTCAGACAATCTTTCAGCTTCTCTTCCTGGCTCTAAGCCAGCAATTAATGAATTAATTTCATCTCTTCTAGCTCTAATCTCACTTTGTCTTTTTCGATTATCTAATAATTGTCTTCTTATATCATTATGTCTAAATTCACTTAATTTCTTCTTCGTACTTTCTAATTTACTAACAACTTCTGTATCTATTTTAGAATCTTCAATTTTATCAAGTTCTTCCAAAACAGGCATTACATCTTTACCCTTTTGACTCATTTCACTTTGTCTTGTAGCTGCTAGTTCTCTTAGTTCTTTTCTCATAGCATCTACTTGAGCTTGATACTCACTTTCTACTAACTGTCCTTGTCCTTCAACAACTCTAGCTTGACCATTAGCATCTTTTAAACCATGTTCATTCAAAATAGCTATAATATCATCTCTTAATTTTTCAATTTTAGCTTCAATTTCTGGTGTAGAACCGCTTTTATAAGCTTCAATTCTCTTTTTAACTTCTTCCATTTTTCCACCTTTCAAAATTAAAACACAGATTTTTCATTAACCATATTTCAATTTTTTATTTATTTATCATTTTGTTCCATTTTACGCACATTTCAGCATTAATTTTAGCATATTTTCTCGCATTTTTCAACACTTATGTCAACTTTTTACATTTATTTTACCTTTAATGCTGTTTTTAACGCTAATTTAATCATATCATTTAAAGATTTTTGTCTATCTTCAGCAGACAAAGAAGCTTTTTTCTTAATTGAATCAACTACTGTAAGCAAACATGCAGCCTTCTTTCCAAGCATTTTAGCAGTATAAAATAAAGCAAATGATTCCATCTCTGCACCTGCAATATGCTTATCCATAGGAAACCTCTCCAAAACTGCATCTACATTTTCAATATAAGGATCAAAACACTCTGTGCAAGCCATATTTTCTTTTCTTATATGAATTGAATTTTCTTTAGCAGTCTCATCAATCAAATTATTTAATTCTGCATCAGCATTTACAAAATGTTCATCTCTATCATTATAATTTAAAGCAAAATTACCCAGAGTATAGCTTCCATCTACTAAAATAGTATCAAGTAAATCTATGCCATCAACATAAACTCCACATGAACCAACTCTTATAATCGTTTCAACATTATAAAATTTGTATAATTCATAACAATAAATTCCCATACTTGGCATTCCCATTCCAGAAGCCATAACAGTAATTCTCTTTCCTTCAAAATAACCTGTATATGCAAAAATATTTCTTACAGTATTAACTAATTTATAATCTTCTAAAAAATTCTCAGCAATATATTGCGCTCTCAACGGATCTCCTGGCATAATAACCACATTTGCAATATCATTTTCTTTCGCTTCATTATGTGCTGTCATATTAACTCTCCTTTATAATCTAATAATACAAAAATATTATATAAGTAAAAATATTTTTTTACAACCCTATATTTCGTTTAGCTTTTGTCATTTTTTTGCGTTACTATGTAAGTAGATTAAGCAAATGCATTTATATTCGTGAAAAATCATTTATATCAAGTATATGTACCGTAAATGCACATATTTTTACCTTATATAAACCAAAAAATAAAAGTGAGATAGTTTAAAAAACTACCTCACTTTTATCATTAAAAAATCATTTAAACCATCTATGCACTCTTCATCTCTAATCTCCATTTATCAGCAATCATCGCTATAAATTCCGAATTAGTAGGTTTACCTTTATTAGCATTAACAGTATAACCAAAAATACTTTCAGTTGCTTCGATTTTACCTCTACTCCATGCAACTTCAATAGCATGTCTAATAGCTCTCTCAACTCTACTAGAAGTTGTTTTATATTTGTGAGCTATTTCAGGATATAGTTGCTTAGTAATTTGATTTATCATATCAATATTATCAACTACCATCATAATAGCTTCTCTTAAATATTGATAACCTTTTATATGAGCAGGAACACCCACCTCATGAATAATATTTGTAACTAAAGCCTCCAAATTATCTTCTTTTCTTTCCATTTTAGGTATTTGAATATAATCCGATTTAGCTTCTCTAACAATAAAATTCGTATTTTTCTCTGGTACTTGATAATTCTTTAGTTCTTCTATTCTTTTAATTAATACTTCAATATCGAAAGGCTTTACTACATAATACTGTGCACCTAAACTAATGGCCTGTTTAGTAACTTTATCTTGTCCAACTGCAGATATCATTACACATAGTGGATATTTATTTAATTTAGTTTCATTAATTTTCTCTAAAACTCCTATTCCATCTAAATGTGGCATAATAACATCTAATAATGCAACATCTGGTTCATATTCAACTATTTTATCAAATGCCTCATTTCCATCTTTAGCAATAGCCACAACCTCCATATTTTCTTTTTGATCAAAATATTTCTTTAAAGTAGTTGCAAATTCCATGTTATCATCTGCAATAAGAACTGTAATCTTTTCTTTCACTTTTTTCTCCTTTCATATTAAATATTGTTTTTAATCTTTTAAAAGACAGCAAAAATGCTATTTTATCTTTTGTTGTCTTTCCAATTCTTTCTAAAATTTGTTATTATTACAATAATGTTCAATAAGCAAAAAAGAATTGTAAAAAATTTACAATTCCATTATAAAGTTTATAAAATTAATTTTCAATAGTTTTAGCTAAAATATTTCTATTTTTTTCCAGTTCCTATTCAATTTCAATATATTTTTTCTTAAGAACCACAAAATCCTTCAATTCTACTCTTTCTGATAACTTCTCATTCTGTAATTTTAAAATATCTTCTTCTCTTCCTTCTACAAATACCTTAACATTTTCCAAATATTCCTGGCCAGAAATCACAATATTTCTATTTTTTAAATGATATCTAACTTCTTCTAGCTCTTTATATTCAACATTAAAACTTGCCTCTAATCCCATTTCTTGTTTTATTATATTTGAATCATCTAATGCTGTTGTTGTTGCCAATGAATATGCTCTAACCAAGCCACCTGTTCCTAATAAAATACCACCAAAATATCTGGTAACAACTACTAAAATATTAGATAAATTTCTACCATTAACAATATTAAGCATTGGCACACCAGCAGTCCCCGAAGGTTCACCATCATCACTCGCTTTAAAAGCATCTTCTTCAACTACTTTGTAAACATAACAATTATGTCTCGCATCATGATACTTTTTTCTGATAATATTCAATTTATCTTCCGCTTCTTGCACAGATTCAACATGAAAAACATTACATATAAATTTAGACTTTTTTTCAATAATCTCTGCTGAACACTCATCTTTTATTGTATAAAACATTTAAAAATTATCTCTCCATTATAAATTTTGACCTGCTGTAAAACCAGTTGAATAAGCAATTTGTAAATTAAATCCTCCTGTATATGCATCAACATCTATAATTTCACCAGCAAAATATAATCCTGATATTATTTTTGACTCCATTGTTTTAGGATTTATTTCTTTAACGTTTATTCCACCAGCAGTAACTATAGCTTCATCTACTGGCCTAAATCCATCTATTCTCACTTCAAAATCCTTTAATAATTTAACTAAATTCAATCTCTCTTCTCTTGTAATCTCATTAACATGCTTGTCAGGATTTATTTTTGATTTATCTATTACAACATCAATCATTTTCTTTGGCAATAATTTGTCTAAAGAATTTTTAAACTGCTTATTTTTTACTTCAGTAAAATCTCTTAAAATACGTGCATCTAATTGTTCCATAGATAATGCCGGTTTTAAGTCTATTTTTAAAACAACTTTCTTATCAGATATTTTTTTATCAACATCTTTATATCTAAGTAAATGTGCTGAACCACTTAATATCGTTGGACCACTAACTCCAAAATGAGTAAATAACATTTCACCAAAATCTGAATAAATCTTTTTATCTTTCTCTAAGTCAAACATTGTAATTCCAACATTTCTAAGGCTCAATCCTTGCATTCTAGAACAAACTTCTTTATCAGCAAGTAATGGAACTAATGAACCTCTAACTGGTTTAATTGTATGTCCAACCTTTTCTGCAATTTTATAGCCTTCACCATTTGAACCAGTTAAAGGATAGCTCCTACCTCCAGTTGCCAAAATCACTTTATCAGCATCATACTTCTCATTATCACAAACCACTCTTTTTACTTTATTTTCTTCAACTTCAATTTTATCAACTTTAGAATTTAATTTAACTTGAACACCAGATTTTTTTGCAACTCTCTCTAGTGCAGCTCTAACATCTTCAGCCTTATCACTTACTGGAAATATTCTATTTCCTCGCTCTTCTTTAACTTTTACTCCTTCACTTTTTAACAAATCAATAATGTCTTCATTAGTAAAATTCTCAAAAGCACTATAAAGGAATCTACCATTTCCAGGAATATTATTAATAAAATCACTAATATCTAAACTACTCGTTATATTACATCTACCTTTACCAGTGATTAAAATTTTCTTACCTAATATATTATTCTTTTCAAGTAATGTAACACTGTTTCCAGATTTAGCAGCACTAATTGCAGCTAACATTCCTGCAGGTCCACCACCTATAACAACAACTTTCATATAAAATCCTCTCTTTATTCCTCTAACTTCTTTACTGCTCTAATTACTCCAATTTTACCATATTCATATGTTAAACCACCTTGTTGAAATGCTATATAAGGCTCACGAATTGGTGCATCACAACTTAGTTCAATAGAAGAACCTTGTGTAAAACTTCCACTTGCCATAATAACCTTATCAGTATATCCAGGCATATCCCATGGCATTGGCACTGATTCAGAATCTATTGCACATCCACTTTGAATTCCTTGGACATACTTTATTAATTTTTCTTCATTTCTAAATATAATTGTCTGAACAATATCAGATCTTTTTTCATCATATTTAGGAACAACATCATATCCTAACTTTTCTAACAATCTACTTGTAAAAACTGCTGTTTTTAAACTGCTAGCAACAACAGATGGAGCCATATAAATTCCTTGTAAAAAATTCTTGTTTATTCCCAAACTTGGTCCAACTTCTTTTCCTTGACCAGGTGCAGTAAGTCTCTCAGCACAAAGTTCAATGTATTTCTGTTTTCCAACAATATAAGCGCCATTAGGAGCAAGACCTCCACCCATATTTTTAATTAAAGATCCAACCATAAAATCTGCACCAACATCAACAGGTTCAATATCATCAACAAATTCGCCATAACAGTTATCAACCATAATAATAACTTCATTATTAACTTCTCTTACCGCTTCTATTGCCTTTTTTATTTTATCCATCGTCAAACTTTTTCTAGTAGCATACCCTTTAGATCTTTGAATCTCTATCATTTTAACATCTTTTTTAGCCAATCTCTCTTTTATTTTCTCAATATCAAAATCATCATCAATCAAATCAATTTGTTCATACTTAACATCATAAGACTTCAAAGAACTTGGATTATCATTAAATCCTATAATTGAATCCAATGTATCATATGGTTTTCCAGAAATACTAAGCAATGTATCTCCAGGTCTTAAATTAGCAAACAATGCAACTGTAATAGCATGTGTACCAGATATAAATTGATTTCTCACTAATGCATCTTCTGTATGAAAAACATCAGCAAAAACTTTTTCAATAATATCTCTACCAATATCATCATATCCATATCCACTTGTAGAATTAAAATGCACATCAGCTATTCTATTTTTTTGAAAAGCATTCAATACTCTCAAACTATTTCTCATACATCTTTCATCAATTTCAGCTATCTGATCTCTTATTTCTAACTCAACTTCTTTAACTAAATTTTCTAACTTACTCTCCATCTTTACACCTCTTAATAATAATTAAGGTAGCTATTTCTAACTACCCTTTAATTTTTAGATAGAATCTCTTACCACTCCATCTTTCAAGCAATATTTTCCGATAAATACTGGTGAAATTTCATCTGACTCATATGTAGGCTCTAAAATTATATCACCATTACTATTAATTACACCCCATTTGCCGTTTTTATTTATTCCAGCAAATCCATACTCATCAAGCTCAGTAACTTCATCATACTGATAAGGAACAACAGCATTATTTCTAGCATCTACAAATCCCCATTTTTTGCCTGACTTTGCAGCATATATATTATTTTCATAATATACAGTTTTATTATCCACTTTCTTTCCATCAACTGTTAAATAATATAAATCATTTGCAGTTGATACTTGAATATATTTATCAACCATTTTTAAAGTAGCATTTTCAACAGAAACAATTTCATTTCCGCCTGCACTATAAATAGTTATATTTTTTCCTTCAGTAGCAATTAAAAGGCCCGTCTCCTCTAACTCTTCAATATAATCATACTTATTCTCTATTAATACATTCTTATCCTTATCAGTAACACCATATTTATAATCAGCATCAATTGAAATATACAATTTACCAGTCACTGTTTTTTCCAAGCTTACAAATTGCGAATTTTCAACACTTTTACCATCCAAATCAAAAGTATAATCAACATCATTTTTACTTGCTTTAACAAAAATTCCAACAACCATTAACTCATTATACTCTTCAGGAATAACCACATTACCATCTAACTTCATTAAACCATAAGACTTATTTTTCTGAACAGTAAAAGTATCAGTTCCATTATTATAGAAAATATCAATATACTTATAACCTGTTATATTTTCTTTATTACGATACAATGCAAATCTACCATTTTGAGAAGCAATCAAATAAACATCCTCTGAATTTATCTCTGTAACCCTATAAAGTGTTTCTTGATCCATCTTCAAAACTTCTTTTTGATTCTTATCTATATAACCATATACAAAACCACTTTTCGTTTTATTACCAATTATATATCCACCATTTTTATAAGAACCACCTTTACTATATCCATCGCCATCAACATAATCATAGTCACACTTTACTAAAGTAACACCTTTAATATTTATAACACCATACTTGCCATCTTTTTTTACTAAAATCTCACCATATTTACTATGTAAAGAACTAACTTCTTCATAATCAGCATCTGTAATCTTATTTCCAGAAAAATCAAGTACACCATACCTATTATTTTCTTTATATTTCAAAACAGTATTATTAAAAACATTATTCTCAGATGATGTATTATCCTTCACAGCTGAAACATCCTCATAATTTTCAAACAACTGCTCCTTTTTGTCATTTAAAACTATATTTTTTCCATCTTTTGAACAAACAAATATTGCCTTATCTTGATTTGGAATTTCAACATCATCATACTCTGCCATAATAACAATTGAACCATCTCTTTTAATAACACCATACTTACCATCAACTTCTAATGGAAAATACAAATATTCACTAACTTGAAACAATTCATAATCCTTATCTTCAGCTTTTTTATCAGAAATAAATTTAGAACATATCACAGCTAAAACTATTAATAAAATTAGTATTCCAACTATAATAAAACCTTTTTTATTCATAACATCATCTCTTCACTTTCTCTTAATATCATTATTCTACAATAATTAATACATTTTTTCAATATAAACTTATTCAAAAGCCTAATACAATAGAGTTACAAGAATCTATATTTTACAATGTCACATAAAAGAAATATTCCCATATATTAATATTATTAGGAGTGATATTATATGACATTAGACAAACTACCACTAAATCAATCAGGAACAATAAAAAACATAAAATGCTCAGTTGAAATAAAACAAAGATTTACAGACTTAGGATTTATTTCAGGAACAAAAATAACTCCAATCCTCACTAGTCCATCAGGAAACATCAGAGCCTATAATATCAAAGATACCATACTAGCCATTCGTGACACTGATTCAGTTAATATTTTTTTAAATTAATATATAACAAAGTAATCCCGACAATATTAAATTTTCGAATCAGCGCGCAGCGATCAAAGGAACGAAGCACAAGCTTCGTGACTGCGATTGAAGCAATCTTTACATTAGAAAGAGCCAAAGGCTCATCAAGATTGCGACAGCAAGCTGTAAGAAAATTTAATATTGTCGGATTACAACTGCATTGTAGTTTTATACGAGGAAAATTGCATAACTTTCCTAATATATAAAAAAAGTATTAGAAAATCTAATACTTTACTCACCCTTCACATCAGGATCAACCACCCTATTCTCCTTCTTATGATACTCATCATACTTCTTTGACCACTTATCAATATAATACCTTCTAATAATAGATAAATTAGTAAACATTCTACCAACAAAAACAATAACAGCAGCCAAATAAATATCAACATTCAACTTCTCACCTAAATATGTAAGAAGCATAGCCAATATCGCATTTCCAAAAAAACCAGAAACAAAAATTTTAATATCAAAATTCTTATTAAGAATAGAAGTAATACCACCAAAAACAGAATCCAACGCTGCAATAATAGCAATCGCCAAATAACCTGAATATGAATAAGATATCGTTGGCAAATTCATTCCCAACACTATTCCAAAAATAGAACAAATAACTATTACAATATAAATCATTCTTTTCTCTCCTTCTCTAATTATTCTCCATAATTAATTTCTAAATTATTATCATACTTATTAATATACACTTCATTTTCAACAGTATAAGAAATCTGTTTATTATAATTTTTCAAATAATCCTTTATACCACCTTTAATATTAATTACACTTTCTAAATATTTTGTATCACCTATTGCTTTTATTGTATAAGGAGCCATTATTCTCTTATCATTCATTACCATATAATTTCCCTTTTGAATATCCGCAATAAAAGTATCACCTACAACCCTTTGTTCATTCACTGAAATAGCTTCAGCGCCAGCATATTTCAGCTCATTAACAGCCATCAATAAATCATCATATGTAACTATTTGCGTATCATTATTTGCTGCATCTGCTCCATCAGTAATTGTAATTACAATTCCAGGTCCCTTAACATCAGTATAACCCAAATCACATTTTGCTTTATCAACATCTGTTTTAAGCAAGTCAATAGTTCCTTGATTATCACTAGATTGATTACTATATTCATCTATAGTTTTTTGTATTTCTTCCAATTGTTCCTTAACCTCTGAAGACTTTTCTTTTACAGTTGCATATTCCGTTCTAAGCTCAGTTTCCCTCATTGCACCAACTCCAGATTCTTCGATAACTTGTACACTCTTAAACTGAAGAAACATAACACTAGTAAGTAATATACAAATTATTCCTATAGTAATTGCCATAATTACTTTTCCATTCAAAATTATCACCTCTACTCTACTACTTGTAAATATTTATATTGTCTTGTTCCAGTAGCTTTTGGAACTGTAACCTCATCACCCGTCTTTTTTTCAACCTTAACTTTTATTCCATCCTCTTTCATCCAATCAATATAACTTGCAGGCCTTAAAATTGTTGATGCCAATCCTTCAGGAGAACCAATTGCTTTTACAACAAATGGAGCACTAATTTTTTCATTATTTATTTTAAGGACATTACCATTACAATTAATAGCTGTTGTTGCAGTTATACGTTGATTATTAATAGATACCGCTTCAGCTCCTGCATTAAATAACTCATTAACAATTTCAACCAAATCCAGATAATGAATAATACTATCAGAAGTATAATTGCTAGCTGTTTTATCAGAATCTTCAAGTGTAATTATTACACCTTTTCCAGTAACATCAGTATATCCAAGTAATCTATTATATTCACTTAACTCTTCTTCTAAATTCTTAGCTTCCTCACTATTAGATGCTGACGTTTTTCTTAAATCTTCTAATTGTTGTTGTGCAATTTGCATTTGTATATTTAGTTTATTATAATTCTCCTGCTCTTTTAAAACTTGATCCCTTAATTTATTTTCAGTCATCGATTGAACTGAAGCTTTACCTGTTGTTATATAACTTTGCACGCTTCTGTATTGAACACAAATACTAGCAGCAATTATAAAACATAGAACTCCAATAACAACTACATGCCATTTTTCTTTTTTCATTTTATTGTATCATCCTTTCCTCGTGATTTTATATTAATTAACAGCCTCTCTGAAATAAGGAGGTTTTTCTGACAATTTTTCATTAATAAACATCTCACCTTTCTTACCTTTTTCAGAATTCAAAATTTCTTTCATAAATAAAATTCTAGTATTCAAATCACTACAATTTCCAAGATATACCGTTTTATTCTCTCCTGCCAAAATCAATTTATAATCATCACCGTCAGATATATCAATCTTAGTAATATATCCGTTTACATCATAATTTTTTGCAGTTTCAATTATATTAGCCACTGTATCGAGTTTCTTTAAATCCTCTTCGCATAATCTTACTTGATTATTTTCAATATTAATTAATGTTTCTGTATCAGTTTTTATTCCAGTTAATATTGGTAAATTATTATCATTTACTTCAACAATTTCTAACACATATCCCTGACCATCAACAGACACATATTTTCCTTCTGCAAACTCAACCAAATATTTTTCGCTTCTTTCTTTAACAGTAATCTTAATCTTATTTGGTAAAGATCTTGATATTTGAACACTTTCTATGTAAGAATTTTTTTGTATATTTTCAATTGCATCAGATTTATTAAATAAAAATATATTTTTATACAATTGAATTCCAGATAAACTACTAATAGTATCTGATGCAATCTTAGTATTTTCCTGAACAATAATCTCCTGAACATTAAACATTGGTGACAAACATAAGAAACACCCCGCTCCTACTAATAAAACAATAATTAAAAATATTTTTACCAATCTGTTCCTTACTTTTCTTCTTTTTTCATTCATTTTTGGTCTAGCAGCAGGTTTCTTAATATTTCTATTATCTGTCTTCTTAACATTATTCTTCTTTTTCTTTTTTACTTTTGATTTATTTTTTTTACCTTTTTTAGGTACATTATTAGAATTTGAAAAACCAATAATATATTCATCATCAAAATTAAATTTATTATTCACTGTTTGATTTTTTTTCTTCTGTTTCAATATTCAAACTCCTTTGTTTAACAATATCTACATCAAGTTTTTTCAATTTATATTCAAGATTCTCATATCCTCTTTCAATAAACTCACAATTATCAATAGTTGTAATGCCTCTAGCTTTTAATGCTGCACCAACTAATGCAGCTCCACCTCGTAAATCAGTCGCAACAACATTTTTTCCAACTAATCTTCTAACACCTTTTATAACTGCCGTTGAACCAGATATAGAAACTTTAGCTCCCATTTTAGTTAACTCTGGAACACATTTAAAACGATTTTCAAAAATATTTTCAATTATAACCGATGTTCCTCTTGCAGTACAAAACATTGATAAAAACACAGATTGCATATCTGTTGGAAAACCTGGATAGGGATGTGTCTGAATATCAATTCCTTTTAATCTTTTAGGAGCATTTAAAACAATCTCATTTTTTTCTTTAAAAATCTTACATCCCGTCTCCTCAAGTTTACTAATTACAGGTAAAATATGTTCAGTATTAACATTATTCAATTTAATTTTTCCACCTGTCATTGCCGCATATGCAAGAAAAGTACCTGCTTCAATTCTATCAGGCATTATATTATAAGAAATTTCTTTGAGCTTTTTTACTCCATTTATTCTTATAATATTACTTCCAGCCCCACGAATTTCTGCTCCCATTTTATTCAAGAAATTTTGCAAATCAACAATTTCCGGTTCCATCGCAACATTTCTAATAACCGTTTCTCCATCAGTCAAAACAGATGCTAACATCAAATTTTCAGTCGCACCTACACTTGGAAAATCCAACTGTATTTCGTTCGGTTCTATTCTATCACATTTACACACTATATATCCAGTATTTTCATCAATATTTATACCTAATTTTTTAAACCCATTAATATGTAGATCAATAGGTCTAGCACCAATTTCACATCCTCCAGGATATGAGAATACAGCTTTTCTAAATCTAGCTAATAACGCTCCCACAATAATTACAGATGATCTCATTTTTCCCATAAGCTGTTCATCAATTTCGAATTTATTAATGTTTGATGAATCAATAACAATTTTCTTTCCTTTTTTCTTTACTGTACATCCTAAATCTTCAAGTATTTTATACATTCCATTTGTATCTTTTATATTAGGAACATTATACAAAGTAGTTGTTCCAGCATTTAAAATACATGCAGCAATAATTGGCAAAGCACTATTCTTTGAACCAGACACCTCTATTTCCCCATTGATAGTCGAACCTCCATTAATTACATACTTTGACATAATAATACCACCTTTCAATATTGGTATATATTATGTAACTCATTCCAAAAAAGTTCTTTAAACTCTCATAAATCGACTTTCATTATTACTATTTTAATATTCTAGAAATCTCAACAAATTTAATTAACATATATAATTTATGATAGAACAATAGTGGACTAATTAAATTTTTCTATTTTTTAAATTATAGAATTCAGCCCTCATTTAATTGTTCGTGTGCGAAATTTGCTATGCAAATTTTTGTGCAAAATATTTATATTATAGGAAGTTCAAAGAACTTCCCTATAATATAAAAAAAGAGCAAAACTGCTCTTTCTCTCTATTATCATAAACAACTTATTATCCAATACAAAAAATTAGTACACATACAAATAACAACACCACAAACAGTTGGAATAAAAAAAGATATAACAACCCACTTCATACTTTTCGTTTCCTTTTTTATTGTCAGCAAAGTAGTCATACAAGGAAAATGCAAAAGTGTAAAAATCATAACATTAGTTGCAGTCAATATATTCCAACCATTATTAATTAAAATTTCACCTATTTTCCAATACTCAGAAATATCTACTAAAACGCCATTATTCATATACATCATCAACAATATTGGTAAAACAATTTCATTAGCAGGTATTCCAAAGATAAATGCAGTCAAAATATATCCATCCAATCCCATAAGCCTTGCAAAAGGATCAAAAAAATATGCAATATATGCAAGCATCGACTCTCCATCAATTTGAACATTTGCCAAAATCCAAATAATTACTCCAGCAGGTATTGCAGTACATAAAGCCCTTCCAAGTACAAATAAAGTTCTATCAAAAACAGATCTGACCAAAATACTGCCAATCTGTGGTTTTCGATACGGAGGTAACTCCAAAATAAATCCATGGCTTTCACCTTTAAGCAATGTTTGTGACAATATCTTAGAAATAACTAAAGTAAGAACAACACCTAATGTAACAACACCTAATACAATTAATGTTGATACAAAACTTCCTGTAAGTCCACCAATTGCACCAGCGAAAAAAATTGTAGAAATAGTAATCAAAAGTGGGAATCTACCATTACACGGAACAAAACAATTAGTAACAATAGCAATCAATCGTTCACGAGTTGATCTCATTATTCTACATCCAACCACACCTGCCGCATTACATCCAAACCCCATACACATAGTAAGAGCCTGCTTTCCACAAGTTCCCGCTTTTCTAAAGAAATTATCCAAATTAAATGCGATTCGAGGTAAAACGCCTAAGTCTTCCATAAGTGTAAACAAAGGAAAAAATATAGCCATTGGCGGAAGCATTACACTAATAATCCATGTAACCGTTTGATACACACCATTTATCAACATATTTTTCAAGAAAAGTGGAAAACTAAGCACATTACAGGTGTTTTCTAATATTTCTTTCAATTTTTCAAATATCATCGATAAAAATCTTGACGGATAATTTGCTCCAACAATAGTAATCCAGAAAATCATACCTAACATTGCAATCATTATCGGAACACCATATTTTTTTGACGTCAAAATTTTATCAAATTTTTCACTTTTAGAAAATACATCTTTTTTATGTACAACACTTTTAGCAATTTTCTCAGCTTCAATCACAATATTTTCAGAATTCTCAAACTTCTCAACTTCTTCAGTCTTATTACAATACTTTTCATAAATTTTATTTTTTAATAAATCAAGCGATTTTTTCTTAGTTGCAATCGTGCCAACCACAGGAACTCCAAGTATCTCTTCTAATTTTTTCAAATCAATATCTATATTGTTTTTCTTAGCCTCATCCATTAAATTTACACAAACCACAACATTTTTCGTTAATTCTAAAATCTGCAACACTAAATTCAAATTTCTTTCCAAACTCGTCGCATCAACAACAACTGTCATAACATCAAAATTAGAATTCTTTATAAAATCTATTGCTACCTCTTCCTCTTCAGAATATGAACTTAATGAATATGTTCCCGGTAAATCCACAAGAGTAAAATTCATAGAATCATATTCATACCTTCCAACACTACTTTCAATAGTCTTTCCAGTCCAATTTCCAGTATGTTGATGCAAGCCAGTTATATTATTAAAAACACTACTCTTTCCAACATTAGGATTACCAATTAATCCAACAATAACATTATCAGAATCACCTTCAGCACTCAAATCATCAACCAATAATTTATTACCAGTAGAATTTTTCGTAAGTCCCATTATCACCTCTCCTTTATTCCATTCTATTCCAATACTTAAATCTTGTTGACACAAATATTTTTTTATAAGATAATTAATAGTATTAGGGGGAATATTAGTGAAAAATTTTTCAGAAATATATCAAAAACTATATAAAGAAAATCACGAAGAATTAGAAGCACTTAGACAAGAAAGCAAAAAGAAACATATAATTGCACTTGCTTGCATTGTTCTACTCGCAATTATAATTTCTTTAACAATAAATACAGGAATAGGAGTATTCGTAGGAATACTAGGATTGCTTATTTCATGTGTATTGCCATTTTCAAGTGAATTAAACAAAGCTTATAAGTCCAAAGTAATAAAAAATCTAGTAAAATACTATGATGACGGATTAGAATTTTCACCAACAATGCGAATATCATCATTTGACTATAGACAAGCAGAATTCGAATCATATGATAATTTCTATTCTAATGATTTAATCTTTGGAAAAATCGATAAACTAATAAAATTTCAAGCTGGAGATGTCAGAACCGAAGATGTTAGCACCGATAGTGATGGAAACACAACAAGAACAACACTATTCTCTGGACTATTTTCAGTAGCTGAATTTGATAAAAATATAAATTCAACAATAAAAATACGTTCAGATAAAGGAATTCTTGGAAAGCTTATAAAAAGTAAAGAATTAATGCAAATGGATTCTCAAGAATTTGAAAAACAATTTGATGTATATGCATCAGACAAAATATTAGCAATGCGCATACTAACATCAGACATATTAGACTACATGCTTACATTTAAAACTAAAAACAAAGTAAAATTTGAAATGACATTAAAAGATTATAAACTATATATACGTATACGTTGCCAAGATTTATTTGAAGTAAAACAATTTAAAGATTCAATGGATTTTGATACATTAAACAGATATTACAATTTTATTGATTTCATATGCGAATTAAACAGAAAAATATATTATGTATTATCTGAAAAAGATTTATAAAGGAGAAAAAATGGAAGTAGCAATTTTTATAATATTATTAATACTAATAGTTCTATTACTTATTTATAATGGACTAATCAAAAAAAGAAATGCTGTAAAACAATCAAGATCATCAATCGATGTATATCTTAATCAAAGATTTGATTTAATTCCAAATTTAGTTGAATGTGTAAAAGGATATGCAAAACATGAATCTAACTTAATAGAATCAATTACAAAACTTAGATCAGAATATAATCAAAACAAAGATTTATCTACTGCATCTCAATTAAATACAAAAGTAAATAATTTACTAGTTGAAGTGGAAAATTATCCTGAATTAAAATCAAGTGAAAACTTCTTAAACCTACAAAAAAATTTAACTAAAATGGAAGATCAATTACAAGCTGCTAGAAGATTATATAACATGGATGTAACAACTTATAATACAGCTATTCAAGTTTTTCCGACTAATTTAATTGCATCTGCATTTCATTTTACAGAAGAGAAGTTATTTGAATTAGAACCAGACAAAGCAAATAATGTTGATATTAAATTTTAGACAACCTTATTTAGTAGTAAAATTAACTATTAGCACTAAAAATAAATAGTATATTTTTTAATCATCGCGCAGCGACCAAAGGAACGAAGCGAAGCTTTCGTGACTGCGATTGAAGCAATCTTTTCAAATAAAAGAGCCCAAGTTCTATAAGAACGAGGGCTCATCAAGATTGCGACAGCAAGATGTAATAAAATTATACTTTTTGCCGTT
>ERZ779865.896-NODE-896-length-24265-cov-5.669186_pt1 | contig 24265 bp, 20 predicted proteins | sample MGYA00433088_ERZ779865 | MGnify/ENA primary metagenome ERZ779865 (study PRJEB29588, sample SAMEA2151703) | human gut metagenome | biome: human gut; feature: human-associated habitat; material: faeces | place: Denmark | collected 2008/2010 ... | reverse complement strand
CTGTTGCATCTATACAACTGACACTATACCCTGAATATTTCGCACGTCCGTTACTCACTTCACTGTGCAAGGGTTAAATGTCTTCTTGGAGGCGCATTACAAGCGCCGGTACAACCTGTTTCTTACGGGAAACCACGCCCGGCAAGTGGCAGACATTTCCCTTCGGTTCGGTATGAAACGCTTCCCCGGCGAATTTCTCAGCATCGGGTCCGAATGCTAAAAGATCGGAAGATTGTTCTCCAATGTTGGTTAACATAATATATACAAGCTGGACAGGCATAGACGGAAGATTCTTTTCGATATATTCCTGCATACGCTCTGCCACATTGTCCAATTCGCGCTGATTGATCGAGCTGATTTGGCTTACACCGATTCCCATATCTTCTACCTGAAAGGCTTTGTAATCCTGATTAAACAGCTCTTCGGTAGTCTTACTGCGGAGACTGCTTCCGGCCTCAAACATTTCCATTGCAAATGCATGCAGATCGATCTCTGCAATGTCAGCCAATGTCTTTGCGGTACTTTCGTCTAATGGTGTGCAGGTTGGTGAGCGGAAGAGCAGTGTGTCAGAAAGAATGGCAGCACATAACAGTCCTGCGATCTCTTTGCTGAGTGGCTGGTTGTTCTCTACATACATCTGATAAATGATCGTTGCGGTACATCCAACCGGCTGATTACGGAAATATACCGGAGAAACGGTTTGTAAAGATCCAAGTCTGTGGTGATCGATGATCTCACAGATCTCTGCATCTTCGATTCCGGCAATTGCCTGGGATTTCTCGTTATGATCCACTAAGATCACTTTTTTACGTCTTAATGCCAATAAGTTTCTACGGGATACCATTCCGTAATAGTGACCAAAATCATCCACGATCGGAAAATCACGGTGTCTCTTTTTGGACATGATCTCTTTTATGGAATCTACTGTTTCATCTAACTGGAACGTGATCAGGTTATCCTTTTTCATAAAATAACGGATCGGAATACTCTGATTGATCAGGCGGGCAACGGTATAAGTATCTAACTTTGTGGTGATCACGCTGCAATGACGTTCCTCTGCAAGCTGAAGAACTAACGGATTGACCGGAGCGTCTAAACAAAGAATCAGGCAGCCGACACCCATTTCAATTCCGAAGATCTGGGTATCGATCCGGTCACCGACGATCATCAGATCGTCTTTCGATACCATGCCTTCAATCAATTGAGGGTTTGCGGCACCGATGATTACCTTTCCGTTTACAATGTGATTATGCGGATTACCGGATACCAGAGTGCCTTCTAACACCTCTATCAGATTAGAGTAAGGAGTCCGTGCTTTGGAGATGACATCACTTTCGTAATCGTCCATATAAGATTTTGCAATATCATTAATTGTGATCAAACCGCCTAATACATTATCTTTTGCGACAACCGGTAAGGTTACAACATCCAGTTCACGCATCATTTTCCATGCTGCCTTGACGGAAATGTTGTCTTTGACACCGGGGGTTTTGCGATATTCAATATCTGCAACCTGTGTATTGACATCATTGATCAGGTCAGGCACGTCGGTATGAAAATAATTCAGAACAAATGCCGTCTCGTTATTGATTTTTCCGGCACGCTTTGGCACGTATCTGTCCGGTTCTGTCTGATTTTTCAGGTTTGCATAGCAGATTGCAGAACAAATGGAGTCCGTGTCCGGATTCTTGTGTCCAATGACAATGATCGGAGAGTGTTCCATGCTAATACCATCCTTTCGTAATTCTTCTATATATATGAAATCGTTTTCCTAAACTTATTATGTATCATAAAGTTTTTTCCTTTAAAATGCAAGTGTTTTTCGCATCTTCCGAATAAAATATATGGCATTTTTATTCAAATATAGCGAAATGAGAAAAAAGATATCCGGAAATACCATGCCTGATCTTAATAGGACAGACAAAAGAATCTCCGGATCTTAGTTTTGAAACAATAATATTATTTTGTGGTATCGTTACCGGACTGCGACTGTGTGGAACCGGACTGTTCCGGATAAGCGGTTACGGTATCGTTATCGCCTTTTTTGTAAATGGTTCCATCGTTTGCATCTACAAAAAATTCACCAAAGTAATCACCGTTTTTATTTTTGCCGGTATCATACAAGTGGAAATGATATCCCTTTGAACCTTCCTGATAGTCGTTTAATGTCTGATCTTCATCACGCAGTTCAAATTTTGCATCCGAATGGTAGGATTTCATGGTATCTAAGAAATAATCATGTGCATCATTGTAGTTATCAAAACCACCATTGCCGACGAGATCTTCAACGGCATCACCGACACCATCTGCAACATCTTTTACGGCGGTACCGACATCATCAGCCGCATCTTTGATCACATTGTTATCATTGTTGCCGCTTGTTGATCCATTTGTTGTACTGTTGCCACATGCAGTAAGTGCAAAAGCCATGGCAGTCATAGTAAGTGCCAGATAAATATAATTGCGTATTCTCTTCATAAATAGTCTCCTTTTTTAAGTATAGTCTGATCTGCAAAATGCAAATGCTACATCTTGTCATCTGTATTATGTGCATATTTGTTGGTTTTATTCTTTTTTATTTTTGAAATTGTTTGCCAGTGTGATCTAAATAGTAATTTGATGTATAGATTAAGGAAGACAACGGAGTAAAGGAATATCCCTGCTGCTCTATATTTGTCAGCATCAGATCCAAAGCATCCTTCGTGTATAAAGAACCATTATGCAGAAGGATAATGCTGCCATTTTCAAGATTTTTATGTTCACATACAGTGCGAATGATCGCATCGACACCATAGTCTTTCCAGTCCAGGCTGTCTACGGATTGGTTGATCGCAGAATATCCCATTGCATGTGCTACATATACAACGTCCGCGTTCCAGTCACTATATGGAGCACGGAATAAGGTCATGTCTTTTCCGGTAATAGAATATACTTCATTGTGACATCCCTGAATCTCAGCCGCCATTTCCTCTTTGCTAAGTTGTGGCATGTGTTTATGGGCGTTGCCGTGATTTCCGATTTCGTGTCCGGCTTTGTCAATGGCACGGATCGCATCCGGATTTTTCTTTGCCCATTCTCCGGTTACAAAGAAGGTGGCCGGTGCATTGTGTTTTTGAAGAATGGATAAAATGTCATCTAAATCTTCGGTTCCCCAGGCACTGTCAAAGGTAAGTGCAACAACCGGTTCCGGGGTGTCTACACAGTAAATGGGAAGTTCATTTTGCCACAGATGGGATGTGGTCCGTACAGATTGTACATTTGTATAGTTACGGATACCATATAGGAAAACGAAAAGAAGAAAGAATAAAGTAATATATTTCATATAGTTTATAGAAGTGGCAGATTCAGTTGACATAATATATCCCGCAGTCTCTGTTTGTTTAGTGTATGAACAAGAGAGAGAGAGTAGAACCGGAATTTTTTGATGCAGGGAAGAAGAGAGTGTAGTACAATGAAGATATATTCGAAGGTGGTGATGAATCATGAAGAAAATATGGAATGGACTTCGATATGGAGATACAGAGACAAGAAAGTGTATCGGAAGTGTGATCGGTTTTTCGCTTGCAGCGGTTGTATGTATAGTGGCTGCCGGACTAAAGGGTCAATTGTGGCTGTTTGCGATTGCAATGATCTTTGGTGTGATCGCAATTGTGATATCACAGACATTCACATTAGAAGATGAGGATTTTGTGGCAGAGGTGAACCGGTCAGGAGAGAAAGAAACCGTTCGGGCAGTGATGGCGCAGAAGAATACACGGGAAGCGGTCGCAACGGAAGAAACAGAGAATAATACGGAAACTGCCGGACGCAATGATGACAGGATGGATGCAAAGCAGCATGCGACAGAGGATAAAGAAAAAGAGATAGATATATATCAACATTATGATCAGCATGTCTTGAGAAAGGTAAAACGCAAATACCGGGTGAAAAAGGATCATCGACCGATTATGGTTGACGGTTCCCAAACTTACCGGATCAGGGAGTGTCCTGCATTTATCTGGCGTGTGCACAACAAAGTATATCTGTTGTTATTGGAGAAGGAGCCAAGAAAGATCTGTATATCCAGAGATCTGATCCGGAATATGGGATACCGGCCGGGTGTAAAAGTGAATATGGAAGAGGAGTATCCTGCATTCCGAAAGGAGAATCTGATCACGGGGGTATTCCGGGAGTTTTTGCCGGATTATATGGATTCCAAGATAAAAAATGATCCACTCAAGACGAAGAATCTGTATACCATTTATCCTGATATTATGTTAACGAACAGATGCGCCTATGAAGTAATGGATCTGTTGTGCCTTCATTTCATGCCGAAGGACAAGATTACGGACAATGAACGGTTAAATGGATTTTTTAAGCGCGTATATGCCGCTAATATTCTATACCGGGATCGTGTTTACAGTATATTGGAATATAAGAATAGTATTGAGAAGACGTTACATGACCTGTGCTATGCGGAAATGACGGACAAAGAGTTTGAGGCAACGCTCGAACAACTGTTACGAGGCCGCCTCATTTCGGGAGAATATGTCGATCATTACCGGGAACTCAGATATAAAATTAAGTAGCAGGCGTTGCTTTATGGTTGGAGTGATACCATTTTGCAATGGCAGCACCGATAATGATGAAGTATCCGATGACACTGAAATGGTCCGGAATCTGATCAAGGAACAGAAAACCGAACAAGGCGGCAAACAGGATCTGTGAATAGTCAAATACCGAGATCTCGCTTGCCGGTGCTTTGGTGTAGGCTGCCGTAATACTGACCTGCCCGCCTGCCGCAGCACAACCGGCCAGGATCAAGGTAATCAACTGCTGTGTTGTCATAGGTGCATAGTGAAGAAGGATCGCGGGCAATGTTACAATACACGAAAAGCAGGAGAAGAAGAATACAATAACCGGACCTTTGATGCCGTGTGTTCCCAGCCTCCGGACGTAGGTATAAGCCAGACCGGCTCCAAGACCGCCGAATACACCGATCAATGCAGGCACGGAATTGAGGTTGAAACTCGGTTTGATCACAAACAAAGCACCAACGAAAGCAATGATCAGCATAGACCACTCGAAACGGGTGGTCTTTTCTTTTAACAGGAAGATTGAAAAAATGACGGCAAAGAATGGAGACAATTTGTTCAACATGGATGCATCGGCAATGTTCAAATGATCGATCGCATAGAAATTGCAGAGGATACCAAGTGTTCCGCCGATGGAACGCATGATCAGGTCTTTTACATTTTCTTTGGTCAGACGGGTGCTGCTCTTGCTGCGCATCAGCATGATGAATGCTAAAAGAGCGGCAATAAAGTTGCGGAAGAAACTCTTTTGGATGGTAGGGACATCACCCGCAAGCCGGACAAACAGATTCATCAATGCGAAGAAAAATGCAGCCGATATGATACAAAGGATTCCTTGATTTTTTTGAGACATTGTAATCTACCTCCTATTATTCCGGAATCAACATTCCAAGATGTTCTTCAAAGCATACCCCGTCATTGATCGGAATATGATACTGTGCCGAGGTGATCAGACATTTGCGGATGAATGCGGCAGCCTGTTCAACAGCATCATGCAATGGAATGTTATGTAAACTATATCCTGCAAGAATGGAAGCGAATACATCTCCGGTTCCGGGACGGAGCGGTAATACTTTTTCTCCGTACAGAATATCAAAATCTCCATTTTCATAGAGTGCATTTCCGATCAGGTTATCCTGCTCGATTCCGGTTACTACGATCTGGGGCACGCCGGTTTCGGATAACTTCTTACACATAGCGGCAATCTCTTCCTGCGAAAAATCGCTGCGGTATGGTGTATCGGTCAGAATACATAACTCTGTCAGATTCGGTGTGGTCAGAGTAGAATGGGCTACCAGTTCTTTCATTGCATGGCACATTTTTGGGGTGTAGGAATCATAGATCGTTCCGTGATCTCCCATAACAGGGTCTACAATTTTCTTCGTAAATGAAAACTCCCTGAAAATGTGGGTAATAATGTCAATTTGTTCGCCGGAACCTAAGAATCCGGTGTATACACCATCAAAGTGAAGATGTAAATGTTTCCATTTATCTGTATATTCTTTCATATATGGCGTGAAATCTAATATAGAATATTCCGGATATTCCGTGTGATTGGAAAGAATCGCAGTGGGAATGACACCACATTGAATCTTCATGACGGATAGGATTGGAAGTGCAACCGTTACGGAGCAACGGCCATATCCGGATATATCATTTATAATTGCAATGGACTTCTGCATTCTGTTCTCCTTCTTTACAGGGTAATATTTTGCTGTCATTTACGATAGTACATACTGTCAAAAAAAGCAAGAATAAAATCTGGCACCGTCAAAAAGTTTAAAACTGGTAGTTTTATAAGTGCCAACAGACGTGTATAGTACGGGTTAAGCAAAACTGCAGGACGCTATGAAGTTGAATAAGAGGAAAGAGGTAGAATCATTATGGAAAAGGTAATAGAGAATCAGGCAGCAAAGAGCCCGGCAAAACAGATTGCATTAGATGCGATGTTTGTGGCATTGACATTAGTATTTACAGCATTTGTGAATATTCAGGTCCCAAGCTTTGGTGGAGCAGGTGGATTGATCCATTTAGGAAATGTTCCGCTTTTTATTGCAGCAATGGTATATGGCAAGCGTACAGGAGCTCTTGCAGGAGCACTTGGTATGGGATTGTTTGATATCTTAAGCGGATGGGTAGCATGGGCACCATGTACGATCATCACATGTGGTTTGATGGGATTTGTTGCCGGTCTGATCTGCTATAACAAGAAGGGATTCGGATACAAGGTAGTTGCAATTCTTGCAGCATTAGCGATTAAGCTTGCAGGATATTTCATTTTTGAAAGTTTCATTATGGGAAATGGTGCGGCAGCAGCACTCAAGTCTGTACCGGGTAATATTATTCAGATCACAGTTGCAGCAATCATTGTATTGATCATTATTACTCCATTAGAGAGAGGACTTCGTGCAGTAGAGAACTAAGTCGGCATAATGGAGCACCTGGAAATGTAACGAACAGATAAGTAAATGGAGGCAGGATCTATGTACAAAATGATGACACCGGGACCGACGATGGTTGCCGAGAACGTAAGATTAGCAAGAAGCGTGGAGACAGGAAATCCGGACCTGGATGTGGATTTCTATGATTACTACAAGGAAACTTGTGAGTTATACAGCAGATTGTTGCATACGAACAATGAAAGCCTGATCTTAAGCGGCGAGGGAATCTTAGGATTAGAGGCAGCAGTTGCATCACTGACAGAAACGGGCGATCGTGTACTTGTATTGGACAACGGAGTATTTGGTAAAGGATTTGCGGATTTTGTCACGATATATGGCGGAGAGCCGGTATTGTATTCAACTGATTATAAGAAAGCGATTGAATTAGAACCGCTGAAAGCATTTCTTGAGAAAGATTCTGATTTCAAATATGCAACGGTTGTACACTGTGATACACCGAGCGGAATGTTGAATGATATTGCCGCAATTTGTCCGTTGCTGAAAGAATATGGAATCTTAACGGTAGTTGATTCGGTTTCCGGAATGTTTGGCAATGCGGTGGATGTGGATGCTTCTAAGATTGACATTCTGTGTGGTGGTTCCCAGAAAGCGATATCCTGTCCGATCGGACTTACATTAGTTACGGTCAGTGAGGATGCAAAACAGGCAATGGAACAGAGAAAGACTCCGGTTGCATCATTCTATGCGAATCTGCTGACATTTAAGAATTATTATGAGAATAAATGGTTCCCATATTCTATGCCGATCAGTGATATTTATGGATTGCGGCAGGCATTAGAGAACATTCAAAATGATCCGGATATGCTTAAGAGACATGCAGAGATTGCAAAGAAGACAAGAGAGGCACTGACACGGTCAGGACTTAAGTTATATGCAGATAATGGCTATTCCAATACGGTTACGGTATTCTCGATTCCTGGCGGTGTTACGGCAGAACAGATCCTGACTGCAATGCGGCAGGATTATAACATTATGTTAGCGGGATCTTTTGATGTCATGGCAGGTGAAGTGATTCGGATCGGTCACATGGGATATAACTGTAAGGAAGAGAATATGAAAGAAACCATTGATGCACTTGGCAGGACCTTGGAAAAATTAGGTGTGGCACTGAAGGAGCCACTGCGGTACGAGTAGCAGGCAGTCGTAATATATATTGAGCAAATTTAAAACGGATAAAATGATAAGCTTCCTTTTGGGCAGGCAGGTGAAAAACTTGTTGCCGGAAAGGGAGTTTATTTTATTTAGATTTGTTTATTACAAATAGACTTCTAATTATTACAAGATGCGGTCAAAGTGTATTTTTATGGTATAATGTAAAAAAATGGTGGATTTATCGGCAGTTGAAAAGAGCAATGGAATCCGGCAGTTAGGTTCTAAACCGGATACGATAAGTTAAGGCATGGCACAGATTATTAGGAGTTGGAAGAAACAGATGAGATTGCAGGCCTGCCAGACATTCAGGGAAAGGGAAACCAGTATAGTTTGCATCAGGCAGGCGTATATTTAGAGGAAGTAGCTGAAATGCTTGTGGCGTGAGACAATAACTGGTATAGATCAGGTAATACTCACAGGATGTATGGATTGGTAAGAGAAAATGTTTAATTAGTGTCTGCTGATTTTCTTTTAATCAGCAGACACTAATTATTACATATAAACTTCCAATTATTACAAGTTGCGGTACAGTTGCAAGTTTTATGATAGAATACAACACCTAAGATGTTTGAGGCAGATAATTTTATCGGGCATCTGTGGAATACCGTAAATCATGAGGAGATTTTTATATTTAGCAACAAAAAATGCCGTATCTATGCGGGCTTTGGTGCTTTTTAAGCAACTAATTAAAAAAATGAGAGGTGAGAGAGAGAAAAATGTTAGGGAGAATAATAATGTTTATAGTACTTTTAGTTTTTGTAACTATATTTACTGCGATGGATATTAGCAATTTACATAATGGAATTGGTGGATATATTCAAAATCCGCCAGGTATGTTGGTTTCGGTTACGGGTTTGAGTGCAATTCCTATGTTAGTGTTTAATTTGAAAGCTATAGGTGGGTTACGACTTGCAATGGTTCTTGATGTAATTTATATATCATTTTATACATGGATTTATTTTAAGATAAAAGAAGAAAGGAATAATAGTAAAAAATGAGTACATATAGCGAAAATAATAGAAGTGAAGAAACATAGGACGCAGTATCTGTAATACAGAAAATATTAATAGAAATGGGGAAATCCCCTAGTACATATAAAAAATATGCACAAAAAACAGTTGAAGAAGTAGTAAAAGAAATTGAAAAGGGTGAAACATATTGGGAGATAGATTTTGACGACCCTTTGCCGGGTGCATATTATACAGTAGTTCAAAAGCATACGATGGATGAAGAATCAAAGGCTATATCAAGAATTATAAGGGAATTTGATGAGTCTGATTTAGCTAAAAGTGGTATAAAAATAGAAGATAATCAACAGTTACTTCTGTATAGATTGTATGAACTAAGTTGTAATAAACAGGTTGATGCTAAGTCTATCTCTGCCAGTGATTTCAGTAAAGTAACTAAATATATCAATTTACTGGGAAAAGTAGGCAAAGTGACAAATGCTGTAGAATTGATAGGATATGCAGGTAATGTATTATCAGCATTAGGTGATGGTAATATAAAGAGAGCAACTGATGAGACGGCAAGTTTTATGAGTGGCGCATTGTGTGGAGTTATAAGTGGTCAAATAGCCGGAGCTCTAATTTCTGCATTTGCTGTTACCAATCCACTTGTGGCATTTGCTACATTTGCTGTACTTGGATTAATAGGAAGTGCTATAGGTGATGAAGTCGCAGAGGGCTGGAAGATGATTTTCGATGAAATCTTTGGCTTGTATGATGATGCCGGAGCCTACACCTATCCGGTAGACCCATTAATATTCGATCTGAATGGTGATGGCGTGAAGACTGTCGCTTTGACAGATGGCGTTCACTTTGATTTTGATAAAAATGGATTTGCAGAAAAGATTGGCTGGGTGTCTGAGGAAGATGGTCTGCTTGTTCGTGATCTTGACAAGAATGGAAAGATTGACAGTGGTAGAGAATTAATGGGTGATTTAACGGAACTATCAGATGACCTGCTTGCCGCAAATGGTTTTGAAGCACTTTCCTATTTTGATGCCAATGCGGACGGTGTGATTGATGCGAAGGATGATATTTATAACGAATTACAGATATGGCAGGATAAGAACCAGAATGGTGTAGTGGATGACGGAGAACTCATGTCACTTTCTGAAGCGGGGATTGCAAGCATCAATCTTGCATATGAGAATATCGATGTGACGGACGAAAGTGGAAATGGACATTCACAACGCGGTACATATACCCAAACAGATGGTACAACTTCAACGGTGGAGGATGTGTGGTTTGAGAAGGATGCAGCCAATACGGTAGTAAGTGATACGATAGATAAGAATGTGTTGGAAGAAACAGATGAGATTGCAGGTCTGCCGGATATTCAGGGAAAGGGAAATCAGTATAGTTTGCATCAGGCGATGCTTCGAGATAAAACAGGAACATTAAAGAAACTGGTTCAGGATTATATTGCAGAGTCGGATAGTACAGTGCGTAAGTCTATGTTGCCGGAATTGATTTATGTGTGGACGGGTGTAAACGATGTAGAAGTGACATCCAGGGGGAGTGGTATATCTGATGCGAGAAAATTAGCAGCGTTGGAAGTAATTACTGGACGCAAGTTTAATAGTGCATATGGTTCAAATCCCGTAAGACAGGCTGGGGAATACCTAGAGGAAGCGTTCAATAAGCTGATTGAATTATATTATGGACAATTAGAAATGCAGACAACATATGCCCAAGAATATGCAGAGCTGTATATGAACATTGATTTTGATGAGAATGGAAATGTAATCTATGATATCTCATCAATTGCTGAAAGGTATATGGCGGAATATGATAAAAATCCTCTTGAGGGAAGAAAACAAATATTTGGATTTGTTGAAAGCCTTAGAAAAACAGGAATGGATTTGGCTATAGGAAAAGAAGTAGTTTATGGAAAATTTGCTATTACGAATTCAGACTTATATCATGTAATTGATTATCAAGGAGACGATATAATTAAGGGAACAAATGGAAACGATGTTCTAATTGGTGAGGGTGGAAACGATATGCTGTCCGGAGGAAACGGAGCAGATACATATATCTTTAATCTTGGAGATGGAGAAGATATCATCGATAATTATGATCCTTCAAACTGGAGAAATGACAGGATTGTATTCGGGGAAGGGATCAAAGCAGAGGATGTGGAACTGTGCAGAAACGGATATGACCTTGTATTCCGGAATAAGACAACCGGTGATAAGGTGACAGTGAAGAATGCCATGGCAGATGGTGAAGGCTGGTACTATATCAGAAGTGTAGAGTTTGCAGACGGGACAAAATGGGATGGAGAGTATCTGAGAGAGAACACCAGACATTATGTGGGAACAGACAGAGACGACGTGATGAATGGACAGGGCTGGGGATATAACTATGACCAGAATGAGACATTCATGGGAGGAGCCGGAAATGATACGATCAATGGAAACGATGGAGATGATGAACTGTATGGAGAAGCCGGAAATGATATATTGTCCGGAGGAACCGGAAATGACATTCTCGTAGGAGGAACCGGAAACGATACGTTGCAGGGAGGACGAGGAGATGATACCTATGTGTTCAATCTGGGAGATGGAGAAGATACCATTGTCGAGGGAGGAGGAACGGACAGGATCGTCTTCGGTGAAGGAATCCTTGCAGAAGATATATTTGTAACCAGACAGGCAGGAGATCTGTATCTGACAAATAGAAAGAGTAAAGACCGCATTAAGGTAAAAGATTTCTTCAATGATGATTGGTATAAAGTTGAATCGTTCCATACATCAGATGGTCGAACATTAGATTACTCTAAGATAAATATAATGATACAGGCAATGGCATCTTTTGAAGATAGTACAGGTATGATGTGGGAAGATGCAGTTGAACAAAAGAATGAGCAGGCACAAGATTTAATAAATCAATGGTGGGTAAAAGAAGCCATTTAAGAAAATATGTATGGAGAGAATATAATAGAGGGATAAATGAGACAAGAAGAGATGGACAAACAAGATACAGGATTGAATTGTCTGCTTACGATTGCAGCCTATTATGGAATACCGGCTGATATGGGAAATATAAGGCATAATTATAATCTACAGGGACACATTGCGGGAGAATCAGATCTGTTACGCATTGCAAAGGGATTAAAGTTGAAAGCAAAATGTGTGAACCTAAATTGTGAGCAGATAAGAAAAGTGACATTGCCTGCAATAATACAATTACAAGATGGGACGTTTTCTATTTTATTAAGGGTAAATGAAAAGAAATATCTTATAGCATTATGTAATGAGAATAGCCCAAGGGTATTGGATGAAGATGCTTTTGAAGGTGTGTATAGTGGTGAATGTATTTTATGTATTCCGAGAAAATTTCAGGATAGGGAATTAGAGTTTGGAATTAAATGGTTTATTCCTACCATATTGAAATATAAGACTCCGTTATTAGAGGTGTTACTTGCTGCGTTTGTAACACAGATATTGGGTATATTTTCACCGATGATCACACAATCCGTAATTGATAAGGTATTAACACATAATAGTCTTACTACATTGGATGTATTGGCTGTAGGATTGATATTGATTACTGTTTTTGAAACCGCATTATCAATTGCAAGAAATTATGTTTTTGCACATACAACAAGTAAAATTGATGTAATTTTAAGTTGTCGATTGTTTAAACATTTATTTAGTCTCCCGTTGCGTTATTTTGAGACAAGGCGTGTGGGGGATACGATTGCAAAGGTTAGAGAATTGGAAAATATTAGGCGGTTTCTTACAGGTGTACCATTAAATACATTGTTGGATGCATTATTTATTATTGTATATATCATTATTATGTATTTTTATAGTGTACGTCTTACAAATATCACGTTGTTATCGCTTCCAATATTAGCGGCAATTACTGCAATTATTACACCTATTCTTAAAGCAAGGCTGGATGATAAATTTAAGGCTGGAGCAGATCAACAGTCGTATTTGGTAGAAACTGTAAATGGTGTGCAGACAATTAAATCATTTGCGGTGGAGCCAAGTATTGAACAAAAATGGGAAGGACTATTAGCAGATTATACTACAGCTAATTTTCGTACAACTATGCTCGGAAATACGGCTGGTGCATTGGCTCAGTTTGTTCAGAAGTGTTTTGATATAGCAATATTATATTTTGGTGCAAAACTGGTTATTGCAGGAGAGATGACAGTAGGACAGATGGTAGCATTTCGTATGTTGTCAGGACGAGTAAGCCAGCCTGTTATGCGTCTGGTACAGATGTGGCAGGATTTTCAGCAAACTTCTTTATCGATTAAGAGATTGGGAGATATTTTTCATGCAAAGCCGGAATCGGCATTGCAGAAATCGCAAACCAGACTTCCTGATATTATAGGAAATATTATATTTGATAAAGTAAGTTTTCGATATCGTCCGGACGGTTCACAAGTAATTAAAAATATGAGCTTTCGAATTCCGGCAAATAGGGTAATAGGTGTAGTTGGCAGAAGTGGTTCGGGAAAAAGTACGATTTCTAAGCTTATTCAGCGTTTGTATGTACCAGAAACGGGGAAAATTATAATTGATGGAATAGATCTTGCTATGGCAGATCCGGTGTGGCTGCGGAGACAGATAGGAGTTGTGTTACAGGAAAGTTTTTTGTTTAATGCAAGTATTCGGGATAATATTGCGTTACAGAATCCGGCAGCGTCTATGGAAGAAATTGTATATGCAGCACGAATTGCGGGTGCTCATGATTTTATCGTAGAACTTTCAGAGGGATACGATACGATGGTAGGAGAACATGGAACAGGTTTGTCTGGTGGACAGAAGCAGAGAATTGCAATTGCACGGGCATTACTTACAAATCCGAGAATTCTTATTTTTGATGAGGCAACATCTGCACTGGACTATGAGTCTGAAAGTATAATTCAGAATAATTTAAAGCAGATATGTAAAAACCGTACAGTCATTATTATTGCCCACCGTTTGTCTACATTGAAAGATGCAGATGCAATCATGGTAGTAGAAAAGGGAAGTATTGCAGAATATGGAACAATACAAAATCTTATTGATAAAAAGGGAATTTATTATCACTTATTGCTACAGCAACAGATGAACAGGTAGGATGAATGGATGAAAAGAACAAATCAAAATAAATTTAATAAATTAAGAAGAGAATTTCTTCCAGAGACGCTAGAAATTGTAGAACGTCCTACGGCACCACTTGGAAATATTATTATTTGGCTTGTATTTGTATTACTTTTAGCGTTTATATTATGGGCATGCATTGGTAAAATGGATGAAGTGGCAACTGCCAGGGGGCAGATAACTGTAGAAGAGGGGGCACAGGAAATTCGAGCGGCTGGTACAGGTATTGTGACAGCAGTAAAAGTGAAAGAAGGGGATATTGTTCAGTGCGGCGATGTATTGTATTGCATGGAAAAGGAGATTGAACAGAAAAATATTGATTACAGTAAGGGTGAAATTGGGCTTCTGGAACTTCGCATTGATTTATTGAGTGATCTTTTGGCGGGTGAGGATATAACTGTATATCGAAAGGATTATTATAATACAGAACAAATGGAAGTTATTGAGTCGATAATTTCTATGGATGAATCAGCCAGATTATCAATAGAAGAGTGTGAATTAGCGGTACAAACTGCCAAAAAGCAATATGATCTTGCGGGCAAAAATCTGAATAATGGAGAACAAAAAACAGATTATTTGAAAGAACAGGGGAAACTACAGAAAGCAGTAAATGACCTTAAAAGCACTTCTCAAATTGAATTAGAAATGTTGCAGGATAATTATCAATATGCAGTTTCAGAAGCTGAAAAATATAAAAAGCTTTATGAGGCTGGTGCGACAGCAGAGGTTGAATGGAAACAAAAAGTAAAAGAAGCGGATAGTCTCAAAAAACAAATAGATGTTAAAAAAATAAATATAGAAAATGAAAAGTTATCTCAAAAGCAGAATGATAATAGTATTTCTTATCAGATTGAGGAAAGTAAAGGAGATTATCAAAATAAGAAAGGAACGGTGGAGGAGAACAAACAAAATTATGAAACAGCAATTAAAAATTTAGAATCGGCAAGAAATCAACGAACTGAGAAACTTTACGAGATGAAACAGCAATATCTGGAAGAATTGAAACAATATGATGTTCAGATTGCAGAACAATATAATCAATATGAGAATAAGGACATCATTGCACCTTTTGATGGAATTGTGAAATCGTTAGAAATTGAGAAAGAGGGTGCGGTAGTTGCGGCAACACAACTGGTAGCAGAAATTATTCCCGATTCAGATGTGGAAATTGTTGAGGCAGAGATTTTAAACAGTGATATTGGCTATGTAGAAGTAGGACAGGATACAGATATTAAGGTGGATACTTACGATTATCAAAAATACGGAAAATTACACGGTACGGTTGTTTATGTTAGTCCGGATGCAACAGAGAATGAACAGATGCAGAAGGTATATAAAGCTAAGATTGCTTTGACAGAAGATAAGGATAGACAATGGGAAATTTCACAAGGAATGCAATGTACGGTTGAAATTAAAACAGATCAGCGGCATATCATTGAATTCTTTTTGGAGCCTTTGACAGATGCTTTAGATAGAGGATTGCGGGAGAGGTAAAATGAGAAAAAGGAATGTTCGATTATTAGTAGTGGGTATGGCACTTATAGCTATTGTAGCAGGGCGGTTTGTTGTTCGTGCAAATGGAATTATAGAAGAATCCGAAGAAACGCTAACGACATCAGAGCAGTTGACTGAAGAAGAACAAACATCGGAGAATATAATGGAAAGCGACTATGGTAATGCATCACAACAAACGGAAATGAATAGCACAGAAGATAGTGAATCACCTACTTCTTCAGAGAAAGAAACACAAAATGATTTAGATAATGATATGAATAATGAGTTGGAAGAAAAAAACACAGATATGGAATCTGTAATATCTGAAAGTATATATAATTACGGTTTAAAATATTATCTGAATCGCTATTTATATGATCGTGAAACGAAATATTTGCAGACGTATTTGGAATATCTTGAATTAGAGGTCGCAGCCGGCAAAGAAATGTATGAGGTTGGAGATATTACAGAGGCAGATGTCAAAATGTATCAGGCTCAGAAGGCGATGGTTGAAGCACAGATTCAAGCGGCGAAGAATCAAATTAGTTATAATGATATGTTTTTGAATAAGAATCATTTGGATTATAGTGATTATGTCGTAAAAGAAGAAAAAGATATGAAAGAAATAGATTATTATATGGAACGGTACACTGGAAAAAATTATATGACAATTGCAGGGTATGTAACGACATATAATAATGCATTGGCATATATAAAAGCGAAAAAGGTGGAAATAGAAGCTTTGAATATGAAGTTGGATTCTGCAAAACTCTTATATTCGAATGGTGAAATATCAAGAGTGGAAATGAAACAACAAGAAACAGGTCTTGCAAAGGCACAATATGAATTGGAGCAGTATTATGTTGAAATGAACCAGGCATATATAAATCTTATTACATATTGCAATTAAATGATGGTATATCCTCATTACACCTTAATTCTATTAAGCTAAAATCTGTTAATATGCACAAAAATATGGCATTTACTTATGATATTTAAGTGAAAATGAGAAAAAGTGCAAAAAAAGTAAAAAAAGGACTTGATTTTTTTAATCGGCTGGAGTATAGTACAACTATCGAAAGCGAATACGGGAAAGTAAAGGACAAGGGTGTTCTCAGATAGGAGAATACCCTTTTTTTATGAGAATACAAGCCCCTGGTTCGCAGATAAAAGAGAGGAAAGGAAGTATTATCTTATGAGTGAAAAGGTGAATGTAGCAGAGATCTTCGGATCTAACGTATTTAATGATGCAGCAATGAAAGAACGCTTGCCAAAGGCGGTTTATAAAGAGCTTAAGAAGACCATTGAGTTAGGAACAGAATTGAATCCTGCAATTGCAGATACTGTTGCAAACGCAATGAAAGACTGGGCAATCGAAAAAGGAGCAACACATTATACACATTGGTTCCAGCCGATGACAGGAATCACAGCCGAGAAACATGATGCATTTATCAATCCAACTTCAGATGGTAAAGTATTGCTTGAGTTTTCCGGTAAGGAATTGATCAAAGGTGAGCCGGATGCTTCTTCATTCCCATCTGGTGGACTCCGTGCTACAAACGAAGCAAGAGGATATACAGCCTGGGATTGTACATCACCGGCATTTATCAAAGAGTCAGCAGACGGAAGTACCATTCTTTGTATTCCAACTGCATTTTCTTCTTACACAGGAGAGGCATTGGATAAGAAGATTCCATTACTTCGTTCTATGGAAGCAGTCAATAAGCAGGCAATTCGTATCTTAAGATTATTTGGTAACACAACAGCTACCAAGGTTACAACATCTGTTGGACCGGAGCAGGAATACTTCTTAGTAGATAAAGAAGATTATGCAAAACGTAAAGACTTAATCTTCACAGGACGTACCTTATTCGGTGCAATGCCACCAAAGGGACAGGAATTGGACGATCATTATTTTGGTACCGTAAGAGAGAGAGTTCTTTCTTATATGAATGATCTGAACATTGAGTTATGGAAGTTAGGTATTACAGCTAAGACACAGCATAATGAAGTAGCTCCTTGCCAGCATGAGTTAGCTCCAATTTATGGAACAACCAATGTTGGAACAGATCATAACCAGTTAGTTATGGAGACAATGAAGAGAGTTGCAGAGCGTCATGGTCTTGCATGTCTGTTACATGAGAAACCATTTGCCGGTGTCAATGGTTCCGGTAAGCACAACAACTGGTCAATGGGAACAGATGATGGTCAGAACCTGTTAGAGCCGGGTAAGACACCTCATGAGAATGTACAGTTCTTATTGTTCTTAGTTGCTATCTTGAAAGCAGTTGATGAGCATGCAGATCTGTTAAGACTTTCTGCTTCTTCCGCAGGTAACGACCATAGATTAGGAGCAAATGAGGCACCTCCGGCAATCATTTCTGTATACTTAGGTGAGCAGTTGGATGACGTATTGAAACAGTTGGATACAACAGGTGAAGCTACCAGTTCATTACAGGGTAAAACATATGAGTCAGGTGTTACAACACTTCCATCCTTTATGCAGGATGCAACCGATCGTAACCGTACATCACCATTCGCATTTACCGGTAATAAGTTTGAGTTCCGTATGGTTGGTTCTACACAGTCTATCGCTACACCAAATACGATTTTGAATACGATCGTGGCTGATTCACTTTGTGAGATCGCAGATGAATTAGAGAAGGCTGATAACTTCGATATGGCTGTACATGATAAGATCAAAGAGTTGATTGCAAAGCATAAGAGAATTATCTTCAACGGCAATGGATATTCTGAGGAATGGGTTGCAGAGGCAGAGAGAAGAGGACTTCCAAATATCAAGTGCTTGGTTGATGCAGTATCTGCATTTACCAATGAGGATAACATTGCAATGTTTGAGAAGTTTGCGGTTCTTAGCAAGGCTGAGATGGAATCCCGTGCAGAGATCTATTATGAGAACTACGCAAAACAGATCAATATCGAAGCAAAGACAATGCTTGATATGGCTAAGAAGCAGATTGTTCCGGCTGTTATGGAATACTCAGCAGATATGGCTAAGGGTGTCAATGATCTGAAGGCTGTTGGCGTGGATACATCTGTACAGGAGGGTATTCTTAAGGATATCGCAACAGAGTTGAAAGCAATGACGGCAGCAGTTGCTAAGTTAGAGAAGTTAGATGAAAAGGCAATTGACTTAGAGGATGATATGGAGAAGGCAGCAAGATGTTTCCATGATGAAGTCTTCGCAACTATGGAGGAAGTTAGAACTCCTGCTGATAAGTTGGAAGCACTTGTGGATAAGAAGTATTGGCCATTCCCACAGTACGAGGATCTGTTGTTCTACGTATAATAGATATTTTCAAAGAGTATATAAGTATAGAAAGAACCTGTCACATTATGTGGCAGGTTCTTTTCAATGAAGGCTTTGTGATGAAGATGTGTATTATTATGGAATATAATAAAAACTGCTACGGAGTGTAACAGTTTTGAAGACTATATATGTTATCAGTTATTCGTCCGGCGTATCTACCAGATAATTGTTCAGATTGTTGGAAATCGTGGTAAGGGCTTTATAGAAGATCTTAATTTCCTCAGTGGTGAGACCGTTGCTGCCGGCTTCTACGGCGGTTGAAGCTAATGTATCAATCTTGCAGGCGGTTTCCTTTCCCTCTTTTGTGAGAATGAGAGGTGCGCGGTATTTCTTATCATTGTTACTTGTGACTAGTCCACGTTTCACTAATTCGGAAACCGTACGGGATATTGCGGCTTTGTCTTCCCCGCAGAGCTGACTCAGTTGTGTGATGGTTAATCCTTCCGGGTTCCGGTTTAATTCAAACATACACATTGCATAGGTTCCGCGCAGTTCAAAGCCTGACATTTCCTGCATTTTAATTCGTTGTAAATTCTTATATATCTGTGTAATGGTGGTTGTAAATAATTCAAAACGATCGATCATGATAGTCCCCCAATATATCGCTATAATTAAATGTTGATTTGTCAACAGGATATAGAATAACAGATAGAGGTTGTTTTGTCAATGAAAAGGGATAAGGAATGGTAAGTTGACACAACATATTGAAAAAAGTAAAATGGCAGAAGAAACTTGTTAGAATAGATTGAGGTAATGATATATTTTATAAAGGAAGGTATGCATGATGCTAAGGGACAATGATTTAAGAGAATGTTTACACCGGATCGATCACAAAGGTTATCCGGCGTATAAAGATACAAGGGGACAATATCAATTTGCAGGATATATATTATCGATTGACCATGTGCAGGGAGATCCGTTTGCTGCACCGTCAAAAGTTAGTGTGATCGTAAGTGGAAGACAGGCAGCATTTCGTCCGGAGCTATATAATACATCATGGAAACGGATTGCATTAGAGGATGCAATATTACGGAAACTTGCGGGAAAGGTACGCAATTATTCTTTTAAAGCAAAAGGTTCCGGAAAGAGTGGACTACTCAATGTAAGTACTCCGGGACAGGAGATATTACAACGCAGCGCATGTATGATAGATGAAAAGGACGGATCGGTTACTGTACGGATGGAAGTTGGATTTCCGGCAAATGGGAGAACAATTAATGCGAAGGAATTGGAGAAGATTCTGTTTGAGTTTCTTCCGGTTTGTGTGAAACAGACTTTGTATGCGGGTGCCTATACACCGGAAGAGTTGCAGAATGCTGCGGATCTTGCGGAAGATCAGCATTATATCCGTGAACAGTTGACAGAACAGGGTTTGGTGGCATTTGTAGCAAATGGAGCGGTATTACCACGAAAGTCAGGAGTATCAATGCTTCCGATGAAAGATGCGGTAACATTTCAGTCGCCAGACAGCATGGAAGTTACGATGGATCTTCCACATAAGGGAAAGATAAAGGGAATGGGAATCCGTAAAGGGGTAACGTTAATTGTGGGCGGCGGCTATCATGGCAAGTCTACGTTACTGAAAGCATTAGAACTAGGTGTATATAATCATATTGCAGGAGATGGAAGAGAATATGTGATCACAGATGATTCGGCTATGAAGCTGCGGGCAGAGGATGGAAGAAGTATACAGAATGTAGATATTTCTATGTTTATCCGTAATCTTCCAAATGGAAAAGATACACTTTCTTTTTATACAGAGGATGCCAGTGGAAGCACGTCGCAGGCGGCGAATACAGTAGAAGCGATCGAGATGGGTTCTTCTGTGTTTCTGATTGATGAAGATACGAGTGCGACGAATTTCATGATACGGGATGAATTGATGCAACGGGTTGTGCAGCGGGATGTGGAACCGATCATTCCATTTATTGACCGGGTACGGGAATTGTATGAAGGCTATGGAATCTCCACAATCTTAGTTGCGGGAAGCTGTGGATCATATTTTCATAAGGCAGATACAATCTTACAGATGAACCGGTATGAACCGATGGAGATTACGGCATTTGCCAAAAAGGAGGCGGAGAGTTTTCCAATGCCAACAGAACAAGTACTTCATTCGGATAAACCGGATATGAAGCGTATTGTTAAGGCGGATATTGCATTTCAAAAAGACAATCGGATTAAGATGAAGACGATGGGAAAGGATGGAATCTCAATCAATAAAGAGACAGTAGATCTGCGCTATGTGGAACAGCTTGTGGATGTGGAACAGTTAAATGCATTGGTATGTATTCTCAAATATATGAAGCTGCATGTTTTTGAGGGAAAGACAACGTTACAGGCTGGCGTGGAGAAATTATATCAGCAGATGGAGAAGAAAGGTTTTGCGGCATTTTGCGGAAATGCAGTGCCGGGGAATATGGTACTGCCTAGAAAACAGGAGATCTATGCAATGCTGAATCGGTGCCGTAATTTGATAAAAATGTAGATGTTGAATATAGGTTATTCATTGTTTGTAAGGCGGATATATGGTACAATATAATAGATGTTACGGGATGAAGACTTTTTTGATTATGGGAGAAAAGTCGGATATGTTTTGGGAGGTATGTGATTATGGAATCAAGTGGAATGAAAGTGTACAACAACAACGAAATGCTGGCGTGGGTAGGTAATTTTGCGGATCGAATGGAGGTAAGTCCGGAGAAGATTAAGATTTTGAACATTTGTGGCAAGAAGAAGAACGTATTGCCGACGATCGAGACACATAAGAGAGTTATGATCTTTGCAGATGAGAGTCAGCCGGAGCTGTTTTATGAATTGTGGGAAGGCGGCTATGGTGATTATGACATGTGGCTTGGTAAGGGCGTTGCAGCAAGTGACGAAGTCGAGACATGCAAAGTCAAAGAGATGATGGACTGCAAGATTGCGGAACCTACGGTTATATTTATTATCAATGAGAATACAAGAGAGGCATCGCGGTATGGCATTAAGAATGAGTTCTTTTCCAAAGGCTCTGTCAATTATGTAGGTCATGAGATTCGTGCCGTGATCATGAATATGCTTTCATGTGATGTGGGAGATACAATCTGTATTGTCAGTGGCGAGAGTATAGCCATTGAAGCTGCGATTGAAGCAAGTGAGGGAACGATCATCGCAGTAGAACCGGATGCGAGAGACATGCGTGCTTTGCAGGATAATGTCAGCAAGTTTGGAGTTCATAATATTGAGATCATTTCCGGTGTGACCAAGGAGAACATGGCAAATGTTCCAACACCGAGACTGGCATTTATTGTTGCATCCAAGCGGTTAGAGGATGAGATCAGGACGTTGCTGGAAGTGAATCCGAAAATGCAGTTCATTGTATATACCTTAGAGCTGGATATGTTAGTAAATGTTAAGAACATTTTTGCAAAATATCATATCGAAGATACAGAAGTACTGCAGATTTCAGTATCTAAGACTGACAAGAGAAGTGTGATGGTTGCACAGCCATCGCCGTGGATGATCAGTGGAACACCGGCAGATTAATATATATTTGCATAGAATAGCAGACAATTTCACATATTAAGATAAGAACAAACTGTCACATAAGATAAGATAGATATTTTCCTTATGTGGCAGTTTTTTATGTTAAAGAAAATGAGGTGAAATGATGCAGCAAGGTAAACAAAGTATTGCGTTTGAACGACCGGTGTATATTATGTCTGCGGCTTGTATGGTAGGACCGAAAGAGGGAGAAGGACCTTTAAAGGATACATTTGATGTGGTGGTGGAAGATGCTACCTTTGGTAAGGATTCCTGGGAAGAGGGAGAAAGCGAGATGATGAAACAGACTTCGTTGCTGGCGTTGCGTAAGGCAAAGATTAAGACGGAGGATGTGCGATATCTCTTTGCGGGTGACCTGCTAGGGCAGTTGATTGCAACAACATTTGGTGTAAAGGATTTTGAAATTCCGTTGTTTGGATTGTATGGAGCCTGTTCTACGATGGGAGAAGCACTTTCTCTGGGTGCGATGACGGTACATGCAGGATATGCAGACACGGTGCTTGCTACGGCGTCCAGTCATTTTGGCGGGGCAGAAAAGCAATTTCGATTTCCGTTAGAGTATGGTAATCAAAGACCAATGTCATCCACGTGGACAGTGACAGGTTGTGGCGCTTTCGTATTGTCGAAAGAGTATGGGGATGTCATGATAAGTGGCATTACTACCGGAAAAGTGGTCGATTATGGGGTGAAAGATTCTTTGAATATGGGTGCCTGTATGGCGCCTGCTGCCGCAGATGTGATCTATCAGCATTTTAAGGATTTTGGCTGCCGCCCGGAAGAATATGACCGGATTGTTACAGGCGATCTTGGCAGTGTGGGAAAAGAAATATTATGTAAACTATTAAAGGATCAGGGATATGACATATCAAATGTGCATATGGATTGTGGAATGGAAATCTATGATGATCCGGAACAGGATACACATGCGGGTGGTTCCGGATGTGGCTGCTCTGCTGTAACACTTGCCGGCAAACTTTTAAAGGAGATCCGGGAAGGCGTGATTAACAAAATATTGTTTGTTCCAACAGGGGCATTGTTGTCCACAGTCAGTTATAATGAAGGAAAATCCGTGCCGGGAATTGCGCATGCAGTTGTGATTGAAAAAAGGAAAAAAGCCTGAATTATCGCGTTGTAGAAAAGGAGATGAAATATATGGCTTATATAAAAGCATTTGTGATAGGTGGATTGATCTGTGCGATGGCTCAGATTTTGATGGAGAAAACGAAATTAATGCCGGGAAGAATTATGGTTATTTTGGTGTGCACGGGAGCAATTCTCGGAGCATTGCAGATATATGAACCATTTCTTGACTTTGCGGGAAGCGGAGCTTCCGTGCCGCTGACCGGATTTGGATATAATCTTTGGAAGGGGATTAAAGAGGCGGTCGATCAGGATGGATTTATTGGACTTTTCCGGGGCGGTTTCAAGATGGCGGCGGTCGGAACATCGGCAGCGTTGATTTATGCCTATGTTGCATCGCTTATCTTCCAGCCCAAAATGACCAAATAATTTATACCTTTGCACAGCGTAAGTGACGGATGATGTGTGAGGCACATGCGAAAGGTATAGAGAAAGCCATGTGGGTTTGCCT
>ERZ779865.892-NODE-892-length-24305-cov-10.345113_pt1 | contig 24305 bp, 22 predicted proteins | sample MGYA00433088_ERZ779865 | MGnify/ENA primary metagenome ERZ779865 (study PRJEB29588, sample SAMEA2151703) | human gut metagenome | biome: human gut; feature: human-associated habitat; material: faeces | place: Denmark | collected 2008/2010 ... | reverse complement strand
CTGGTCTTATTTCATCTGTCGGCTTTGCCTATAGAACGATTGAAGATTAGTATAAGTTATAATACCATATGTGGAGCCTAAAGTCAAGGCAGACAACAAAAACCGCCTCCGAAACGGAGACGGCTGTTATGTTATAAAGTAAGCTGGTCGGGGTCGGTGATGTCCTTTGCCAGGCACCCTGCGGCGGGGATTGATTTCATCACGTACTTTTTAAGCTCTGCAAGCTTTTCGGGGGAGACTATGCAGGCATTGTCCGCATGAGCGTTGGCTTTCAGTGTCATTACCTGAACGCCGATAGTGTCACGGGTGGTCTTGGGAAGCACCAGCGCCGTGTTGAATATGATAGCCCTGCCCTTGTCGGAGGTTATCATTATATCCGCATTGTCCTCGATGAAGAACATCTTTACAAGCCGTGACTTGTCGGAGAACGCCTTGGTGAGCTTCTTTCTGTTGGTCTTTGTCTCAAATGCGGAGAGGGGCACCTTTGCCGCCTTGCCGTTTTCAAAAACCATGAACAGGAAGCCTGTGTAATCGGTGGTGGGTATCATGGAGATAACGTTCTCGTCAGCATCAAAGCCCAGCTTTACGGGAACATATTCGCCCATTGCCGAAGCCTTTGTGTCCGCAAAGTCGGAGGAACGGGACTTATACACCTGGCATTTGTCGGTAAAGAACAGCAGCTCGGTGCGGTTGGTGGCTTCAAAGGAAGCGTCCATCTCGTCGCCGTCCTTGAACTTGTGCTCGGAGGACATTCTCAGCGACTGGGGAGTTATCTTCTTGAAATATCCGCCCCTTGTGATAAAGAGGTTTACGGGATAATCGGGAATATCCTCCTCAGGCTCTGCCTCCTCGTTTTCGTCGGGATAGCAGAACAGAGTGCGGCGGGGCTGACCGTATTTCTTGATAACGTCTTTCAGCTCGGAGATGATGATATCCAGTATCTTCTTATCGTCCGCAAGAATGTCTTCCATTTCGGCAATGTCCTTTTCCAGCTGGTCAACATCGGAAATGCGGTTCAGGATATATTCCTTGTTGAGATGACGGAGCTTTATCTCGGCAACGTATTCCGCCTGCTTTTCGTCAATGCCGAAGCCTATCATCAGGTTGGGAACTACCTCCGATTCCTCTTCCGTCTCACGGATTATCTTTATAGCCTTGTCGATGTCAAGGAGAATTTTCCGCAGACCGTAAAGAAGATGGAGCCTGTCCTTTTTCTTGTTAAGGTCAAAGTAAACTCTGCGCTTTACGCAGTCTTTTCTGAACGCCGTCCACTCGGTAAGTATCTCATAAACGCCCATTACCTTGGGATATCCGCCGACGAGAATGTTAAAGTTGCAGGAATAGGTGTCCTGCAGCGATGTCATTCTGTACAGCTTTTTCATGAGAGCGTCGGGGTTAGTGTTCTTTTTGATGTCTATGGCGATCTTCAGACCGTTCAGGTCGGATTCGTCACGAATATAGGTTATCTCTCTTATCTTGCCCGTTTTGGCAAGGTCAACTATCTTATCCTTTATCTGCTCGATAGTGGTGGTGGGAGGTATCTCGGTTATCTCGATGCAGTTGGAATCGGGGTCAAAGTTGTACTTTGAGCGGATTTTCACCGAGCCTCTGCCTGTGCGGTATATCTTTTCCAGCTCAGGCTCGTCGTATATCATATATCCGCCGCCCGGGAAATCGGGGCCCTTGAGGACGGAAAGCAGATTGAAATCGGGATTTTTAATAAGACCGATGGTCGCTTCGCATATTTCAGTAAGATTAAAGGAGCATACCGCACTTGCCATTGATACCGCAATTCCCACATTGGAATTTACCAGAATGGAGGGAAAGCTTGCGGGCAGCAGGGTAGGCTCAACGGTCTCATTGTCGTAGTTGGGGACAAAATCCACCGTATCTTTGTCGATATCCCTGAAAAGCTCGGCGCAGATAGGTGCAAGCTTTGCCTCGGTGTATCGGGGAGCGGCATATGCCATATCCCTTGAATAAGCCTTGCCGAAGTTTCCCTTGCTGTCAACATACGGGTGAAGAAGGGCTTCGTTTCCCTTTGCCATACGCACCATTGTTTCGTAGATGGCAGCGTCGCCGTGGGGATTGAGCTTCATTGTCTGACCGACTATGTTTGCGGACTTTGTTTTGTTGCCTTCCAGCAGACCCATTTTATACATGGTATAAAGCAGCTTTCTGTGAGAGGGCTTGAAGCCGTCTATCTCGGGCAGTGCACGGGAAACGATAACGCTCATGGCATAGGGCATATAGTTTTTTTCGAGGGTGTCGGTTATCCTCTCCTCAACCACCTCGCCGCTGCCTGCGATATATGCGTTTATCTTAGGCTGTGCCTTCGGGGTGCTTTTGGGTTCCTTTTTTCTTGCCATGAGGTCAATACTCCTTTAATTATTCTTCTTCCGCAGCCTCTTCAGCGTGGGCTGCCTTTATCATTATAGCACATTCAAGACGCTTTTTCATCATTTCGCAGGACATCTTGTAGGGGCTGAGAATGCTGCCTGCATACAGATAGTTGTTTGCGTTGCATCCGCCTGAGCAGTAGAACTTTGCCCAGCACTTCTTGCACTCTTCCTTGGTGTAGATGTGAGCGGAAGCAAACTGCTTCTTCATATCCATATTGAACTCGCCTGTGTGGATATTGCCCATTTTGAACTCGGTTATACCTGCAAACTGGTGGCAGGGGTAAATATCGCCCTCGGTGGTGATGGCAACGTACTCATTTCCCGAGCCGCAGCCTCTGAGTCTCTTGATAGCGCAGGGGCCCTGATCCAGATCAAGCATAAAGTGGAAGAAATTAAAGTGCTTGCCCTTCTTTTCATTTATCAGCATAAGCTCCGCCAGTCTTTCGTATTCGCTGAAAATAGCGGGCAGCTCCTTTTCGGTGAGGGCATACTTTTCGTTATGGTCGCATACAACAGGCTCAACGGATATCTGGTCAAAGCCTAAGTCATAAAGATGGAACACATCGTTGGAGAAATCAAGATTGTACTTGGTGAAAGTACCTCTTACATAGTAATTCTGGTAATGGCGCTTCTCGGCAAGACGCTTGTAGCGCTCAACTATCCTGTCATAGCAGCCTGTGCCGTCAACACGCTTGCGGACACGGTCGTTGACTTCCTTTCTGCCGTCGATGGACATAACGACGTTGGACATTTCCTTGTTGATAAAGTCCATTTTTTCGTCGTCCAGGAGCATGCCGTTAGTGGTGATGGTGAAGCGGAACTTCTTGCCGTACTCGGCTTCCTTGGAGCGGCCGTATTCAACCAGCTGCTTTACAACTTCCCAGTTCATGAGAGGTTCGCCGCCGAAGAAATCCACCTCAAGATTTTCCCTGTTGCCGGAGTTTTCAAGCAGGAAATCCAGTGCTTTCTTACCTGTTTCAAAGCTCATGACATTTCTGCCCATGCAGTAGTCGCCTGTGCCTGCAAAGCAGTATTCGCAGCGCAGGTTGCAGTCCATAGCGACCAGCAGGCACATTGCCTTTACGGGGGAGGCAACGGAGTATTTTGCAAACTTCTCGTAATCGTCCTCGGAGAACAGAATGTTTTCCTTGTGAAGCTCCTTTACCTCCTCATAGCAGGAGATGATCTCTTCCCTGTCATAGAATCTGGACAGCTTCTCAATAACATTCTCGGGACATACCTCGGCAAAGGGAGGGTGTACATTATCGAGCATATCATATGTAAGCTCGTCCACTATATGCACGCCGCCGCTGTGAACGTCGAGCACAATATTATAACCGCCCAGCTTGTATTTATGGATCATTTTACAAATTCCTTTCAGATCATCGGATAGAAGATTGAGGGTCACAGACCCTTAAATAGCAGTTAGAGGACAGAGGCCGGAAATTTCAGACCTCTATCCTCTATACCGAACCCTATGCGGATAAAATTACTTCTCGCACTCGCACTTCTGATTAGCAACAGTACATGAAGTCTTGCAAGCAGACTGGCAGGAAGCCTGGCATCTGCCGCAGCCGCCCTTAGTAGCAGTCTGCTTAAGGTTAGCCTTATTGATGGTCTTGATGTGCTTCATCTTAAATTTCCTCCCGAAAAAATAATTTAAACTAATTATATCACAGTTTTCCTGCAATTTCAATATCAAACGCAATATTCGTCATTTTTCACAGTTTTTTCTTGCAATATTTTTGTAAGCATTGCTAATCACCGAAAACAGGGCGGGTATTTACGCCTTTAAGACCGCCCAGAGCCGATGCGGAAAGGACTATCAGCAGCTTGCAGAAAAATCCTCCTGCGGAGAATATGCGGACGGTGAATGCGCCTATTATAAGCGTCAGGCAGAACACGGCTGCGCCGCAGATAAGCCCCGAGAGAAGTCCTTTCCTGCGCCTGCGGTTGGCGGATACGAAGGAGCAGGCAAAGCAGCCTGCGGCAAGGGCAGCCCCTGACATTGCCTTTACCGTGCCTGCGCTCATATCGCCCCAAGCGGCAAAGAATGAAAGAAAGACGGAAGCCAGAGCCAGCGCCCCGACCCCTGCAAATATTGATATAACAGCCGTGACCAGACGTTCACGTCGGGCGGCTGACCGCTGTGACAAGCGCATATAAGTCCTCCTTTGTACTGATTTGCACTGAATAGTACATTTTATGCAGCTGTGGGAGGGGATATGAGTAAAAGTGGAGCGGTTTGGCACAAAGCTTTGTTAAAAATGCTTGACAAGAATGAAAAAATACGGTATAATATTAAAGTATCATTACCACACGCCGGTGTGATGGAATTGGCAGACGTAGCGGACTCAAAATCCGCCGGGGCGACCCGTACCGGTTCAAGCCCGGTCACCGGCACCATGACCCTCAGGCAGCAATGCTGTCTGGGGGATTTTTGTTTCGTTAAAAAGCAAATATTTGAATTAAAATATAATTGTTTGTTGCAATTCATATAGATATGTGATGTTTTGTGCTAATTCAAATAAACTTGCATATCAAATGCGATCAATGAGCATATTGTACTTCTGTCAATATGCTCATTGGCGTTTCCATACATTTCCCCGACTTTTTTTGATTTTGCTATTGACATTGGCTTATTCTCCTGTTATATCTGTACTATTATATAAGTATGACACATATCAGGGCGGTGAAATACATCGGCATAAGGCTCACGGAAACGTAAACATCTATTTTGCCCTGACCTTGACAATCAACAATGCAGAGAGTATAATTACACCTATATTGTATAATAAATATTTGCCAAGGAGAAATATACCTTAGTTTTGTTGGCTGCGCCTATCAAAGATGTTGAGGAGCGCAAACTTAAAATCGGGGAATTCTATTCAGGAATGACACCATATGCTTCCTGGCAGACCAATTACACATATACCGAAAATAATTCGCCGGGGTCTTCTGCGACAGTTGGCATAAATGTCGGGGCAAGTGCAGGAGTACAAAATGGACAGAATATGTCGGTAACTGATTCTACTGCTGATACGGAAAATTCATCTGTAACAGAAACAGAATCACAGTCAGATTCTCTGTCAAGCAGTGAAGCAACGGCAAAAGTCAAACAGTAAGTCACATACTGATGGAACCAATAGCAGTAAAACAGAAAATCGAAGTACTTCTCATACGGAAGGAACAAATAAAACTAAATGCTGAAAGTATTATTTGCTTATACAGTGTTGGATATTTACCGGGCGGATTTTGAAACAGTTCATGTGCTATTATAAAAGTGATAATAATAGTTCTGAGGTGATGTTATGAATAGGAATGCTTATATTGACGGAATGATGGGCTTAGTTGTGGGCGATGCTCTCGGAGTTCCTTATGAATTTCGTTCAAGAGAACAAATGAAAGCAGAGTCTGCGACAGATATGATCGGATATGGTACATATAACGTGCCTGCAGGTACCTGGTCAGATGACAGCAGTATGGCTCTCGCCACGCTTGACGCTCTGAGAAATGGCTGCGATTTGGAAGCGATAATGAGAAATTTCGCAGATTGGCTTTATAACCGAAACTACACGCCTTACGGAGAGGTATTCGATATCGGTTTTACCTGTCGGACTGCTATTTCAAATTATGTTAAAAGCGGTAACATCAATACCTGCGGCTGCGGCGGAGAATATGAGAACGGCAATGGTTCTCTTATGCGTATTCTTCCTGCATGTATCTATTTCTGCAATGAAGAGGTCAGCGGCAGGTCATCGGCAAATGAGATAATAAAAAATATTCATGCTGTTTCGGCTCTTACTCATTCGCATCTGAGGAGTATGATAGCCTGCGGATTATATTATTTCCTTGTAAAGGAAATAATAGTCGGTAGCGGAAGTATTTCCGAAAGGCTGCAGAAAGGCTTTAACAGCGGCTTTGCTTTTTATGAGGCTGATCCTGCAAATTTAACGGAACTTGCATATTACGAATCAATGAGGAGCATGGCGGAGTTTGCAAAACTGACTGACAGCGATATCAAAAGCTCGGGTTATGTTGTGTCTTCTCTGGAGGCTGCGGTGTGGTGTGCAGCAAATACATCTGATTACCGCAGCTGCGTTCTGAAAGCGGTCAATCTGGGGAGTGACACTGATACTGTTGCGGCGATAGCAGGAGGGATCGCCGGGCTGTATTACGGTTATGATGATATTCCCGAAAAGTGGAAGTCACTGATCGCCAAGCGTGAATGGATAGAGCGGTTATGCCGTGAAATGTGATCAAAGGCTTCAATATCTTTCCAGATTTTCCCCCTGCCCATAAATGAATAACCCGCCCTTGCAATGGCAATAATTTTAGCAGATCATTGCAAAGGCGGGATCATATGTATTACAACAAAGTTGATATCAGCGGAGTTGACACATCATCTTTGACAGTGCTGAAAGAGCAGGAGAAAATGAAGCTGCTGAAAGAATACCGTGCAGGTGACAAAAGTGCCCGTGACAAGCTGATAAAAGGAAATCTTCGCCTTGTGCTCAGCGTGATACAGAAGTTCACAGGCAGGGGAGAAAATCCCGACGACCTTTTTCAGGTGGGGTGCATAGGTCTTATCAAGGCGATTGATAACTTCAACACCGAGCTTGATGTGCGGTTTTCGACTTATGCGGTGCCGATGATAAGCGGAGAGCTGCGGAGATACCTGCGGGACAACACTCCCATACGTATATCAAGGAGCCTGAGAGATCTTGCCTACCGTGCAATGCAGGCAAAGGAGGAGCTGACGGGAAAGCTTCACCGTGAGCCTGATATAACCGAGATAGCCGAGGCTGTGGGCTGCCCGAAGGCCGACGTGGTAATTGCGCTGGAAAGCATATCCGACCCTGTTTCGCTGTACGAGCCTATCTATTCCGACACAGGCGACACCCTTTATGTCCTTGACCAGATAGGCGACGACAGCAGCTGTGCAGGCTGGATAGACGAGCTTGCTCTTAAAGATGCGCTGTCATCGCTGAACGAGCGTGAAAAGAAGATACTTTACCTGCGTTTCCTCATGGGACATACTCAGGTGGAGGTGGCAAAGGAGATAGGCATTTCCCAGGCGCAGGTCTCCCGTCTGGAAAAAAACACCCTTGACAAAATAAAGGGCAGTGACAACAAGTATCAGTGAAATAACAGCGGCATTCTTTTGGCTAAAGAGTGCCGCTGTTATTTTATACTAAGCACCAATTAAAAACTATACAAAAAATTGAGCATAATCTTGCGTATATGGATTATGCGATGATTTTTTGTCTATAGTTTTATTGGTGATTAGTATTATGTATCTGCCGTGTTCATCGGAAAATTGCCGCAATGCGTAAAATTGCCGTAAAACCTTGCATAAAATGCGCAAATCACTTGAAAAAGTGAAAAAAGTGTGATATTATAATCTGTAAAGTCATATTTATAATGGAAATTTTCGGAGGAATGTTTCTTGAACGACTATATTTATCACAATACCACAAAGATAATATTCGGCAGGTCAGCCGAAAAATATATCGGAAGCGAATGCAAGGCTCTGGCTGACGGTGGAAAGGTCCTGCTGCTGCTCGGCGGCGGAAGCGCAAAAAAGTCCGGGCTTTATGACAAGGTTGTTGCTTCGCTGAATGAAAGCGGTGTTGAGTTCACGGAGCTGTGGGGCGTTCAGCCAAATCCACGCATTGATAAGGTGCGTGAGGCTGCCATGACCGCAAAGCGTGAGAATGTCTCACTTATCCTTGCTGTGGGCGGCGGAAGCGTTATCGACACGGCAAAGGCTGCTGCGGCAGGCGCTCTTTATGACGGCGACCCATGGGATTTCTACAGCGGCGCTGCAAAGCCCGTCAAGGCTCTTCCGCTGGGCGTGGTGCTTACCATTCCTGCGGCAGGCTCTGAAAGCTCCATGGCTTCGGTCATCTCAAATCCCGAGACCAACGAGAAGATAGGCTGCTCGGCTGAGTGCTATCTGCCGAGGTTTGCGGTGATGAACCCCGAGAACACCTACACTCTTCCCCCTTACCAGACTGCCTGCGGTGCGTCCGATATGCTGGCGCATCTTATGGAAAGATATTTCGTCAACGCAAAGTGCTGCGACCTTACCGACAGGCTCATTGAGGGAGCGGCTCAGACGGTCATTAGGTTTGCTCCTCTTGCGCTGGAGTCTCCCGAGGATTATGATATCCGTGCGGAGCTTATGCAGACAGGCTGCATCGCTCACAACAATCTGCTTGACTGCGGCAGGGGAGAGGATATCGGCAGAGGCGGAGACTGGGCTTCCCATCAGCTGGAGCATCAGCTTTCCGCTTACTATGACATTGCCCACGGCGCAGGACTGGCTATAATCTTCCCGGCATGGATGAAGTTTGTGAGAAAGTCAAATCCCGCAAAGCTGGAGCAGTTCGGCAGAAGAGTTTTTCATCTTGAGGGAAGCGGCGATGAGGTCATCGACATGATGATATCCGAGCTTGAAAAATTTTTCCGTTCTATAGGAATGCCCACACGTCTGTCCGACATAAACATAGGATGTGAGCATTTCAGGGAAATGGCGGAGAATGCGGTAAGGATAAAGCACAACAAGCTTGGCTCATACGTCCGTCTCACAGCAGATGACGCAGAGGAGATATACAGGCTCGCACAGTAAAAAAATAAGGCAATATAACGGCTTCATAAAGGCAAAGATTATGAGGATATGTGAAAAATGTCGAAAAAAGTGTTTCATTTTACTTTCAGTCAGCTTTCACATAATTTACACAATGGCAGGGTATTATATAACTGTACTCGAAAAGAGTACGGAATTTCATTTCAAGCTTTTATAAAGATTGTGTTTACCCCGCACGGTCTTATAAAAGAACCCCAAATTTGCTCTGCGGGGTTTTACCCCTACCTCGCAGAGAATCCCCCATAATCCTATATCATGATCTTGCCCTCGGAGCCTTGCTTCGGGGGTGCCTTTTTTATCTGCGTTTTTTCAAACTTATTATAATACATTTGACTTAAAAAGGATGGTTTTATTTTATGGAATATGCCGCGATAATTTTGCTGATAATCATGTCAGCATTCTTTTCGGCGACCGAAACAGCATTTTCATCGGTAAACAAAATTCGTCTCAAGCATGAGGCATCAAACGGCAATAAAAAAGCAACAAGGGCGCTGAAGATTGCTGAAAATTTCGACAAGACCCTTACCACTATCCTGGTAGGAAACAATATCGTAAATATCCTCTCCACATCGCTGGGCACTGTGATATGTACAGAGCTTTTCGGCGCAAAGGGCGTGGGAATCGCAACAGCGGCAATGACAGTTCTTATACTCATCTTCGGCGAGATAATGCCCAAGAGCCTTGCAAAGGAAAATGCGGAGAAATTTGCACTTTCGTTCGGCGGACTTCTGAATGTGTTCATTGTGGTGCTTACACCTGTAACATTCATTTTCAGAGGACTGAAAAATCTGGTGTCAAAGATTTTCAAATCAGGCAGCGACGCTCCTTCTGTAACCGAGGACGAGCTGAAATATATCATCGACGAGATCGAGGAAGAGGGCGTTCTGGAGGAGCAGGAAAGCGACCTTGTGCGCTCCGCTCTGGAGTTTGATGACAAGAACGTTTCCGAGGTGCTTATCCCCCGTGTGCGCATAACTGCCGTGGAGAAGAACGACAGCTTGGAGCATATAAGAGAGCTGTTTTTCACCGAACAGTATTCCCGTATGCCCGTGTATGAGAAAAATATCGACAACATAATCGGATTTATCCACGAGCGTGATTTCTTCAAGCTCACAGTTAGCGACGAGCACGCCGATGGCATCGAGTCGATCATCCATGAGGTGATCTATATCACCGAGTTCCAGACTGTATCGGAAGTCCTTGCAAGAATGCAGAAGGAAAAGATACATATGGCGATAATCAAGGACCAGTACGGCGGAACCTACGGCATGGTAACAATGGAGGACCTTATTGAAGAGCTTCTGGGTGAGATATACGACGAGACAGACGAGGAGGATCACTCCTTTATCAAGATAAGCGACAATGAGTATGACGCAGCAGCAGACTTTAACCTGAGAGAGTTTGAAGAAAAGCTGGGACTTCCCGAGGATACCATCAAGAGCGAGAGCTATACTCTTGGCGGCTGGGCGCTGGAGCTTTTCGGACGTATCCCACAGGCCGGGGACGAGGTAAAGGACGGCGTCTTTACACTAAAAGTCCTTGAAGCGGAGGAAAACAGGATAATCAGGCTGAAAATAACAGTTGATAAGCCTGATGAAAGTGAAAATAAGGATAGCGAATAAATCAAAACGGGTCGGTACAAAATGTATCGACCCGTTTGTCGTCAGAGAAAACATCAAACAAAAAGTAAAACATTCAAATAAGAAAATCAGCACAATTAAGCACAAAGCAAAGGGTTTGGATCAAGCCTTTTTCCCGAAAGGCTTGCGGGAGTCCAGAGGGCAGAGCCATCTGGTCGTCCTCCGCAGAGGACGAAATCTGTTTACTGACGGATAAAGTAATTAAGCCGTTAGCCGATAAATTAAAAATCCCTCAAAGCCGCCAGCACCGAAATTTTAACATCAAGCAAAATGTAAGTTTTATCTCAGGTGAACTAAAATCTATTTCATGCAGGCGGCTTGAAACCAAGAGATGTTCCGTCAGGAACAGCGATTTTGGTTTCCGCCGTAAGGCGCAGGTACGGACAAATCTGCTTTTCATCTAATTTGTTCATGCACGATGCAAAGGATAACTAAGGTAAGAGACGTATCACATCATTAACAAAAACGAGCCGATACACCTGTATCGACCCGTTTGCATTTTCAGAAAAATATTATATTGCAGGCAGAGGCTCCGCCGAATTTTGTCACTGCCCATACGACAAGGAGAGCTATCCCCACCGAAAGCGCCGCTGCCGCAAGCTTTGCAAGAACTCCGCATATGCCCTTGTACCTTGGAGGAGCAAAGATAAATCCGCCTGCCGCTATAAGCCCGGCTATCCATGCGGTTATGAGAAGTATCGTCTGCGCCGCATAGAAATGCTCGCTGAATGTTTCCATGCCCGCAATACAGCGCACTCGCATCAGTATGTATGAAGCTGCCAATGAAAATATCATCAGCCGCAGTCCAAGCCGTACCGCACCGTTTGACATAAAAGCTCCGCCCTTCGCAAGTATTTGTTTTTACGAAGTCCTTTGCTTTTTTTGTTCCTTACTCCACAGGGCAGCTGCCGATGCACTGGTTTTTTGCGCTGGCAAGTATCTGGTCTTCCGTGTAAATGCCCACCTGAGTTGCATTTATGGGCTTGCTGCTCCAGACAGCGTATTCCACGGAATTTCCGTCAGCGGATATCTTGAAGCCGTAGTAGCCCGAAAAATCCTCACCCATGAATTTGCTTATGTCTATCTGAGTTCCGCTTGATGTCTGTGCAACAGTGCTGTTTGCCCCCATGAAAACACCGCTGTTGCCTGCCGACATGACCTCTTCGTCATTGGTGTGCATATCGAGAAGAGCCAGTGTCACACCGCTGTAAACGTTCTTTGCATTGGCAATGGCAGTCTGCGCTCTCGCCTGACGGGTGTAGCCTATCATCGTCGGGATAAGTATTGCGGCAAGCGCTGCAACGATGGCAAGAACCACTATCAGCTCGATAAGCGTGAAGCCCCTTAATTTCTTTTTGTTCATATTCCCCGTCCTCCTGAAATTGCAATTTTTTCACTAATTTTATTATACTTATTTTACATAGCTATAGATGAAATTTACGTTAAAATTCATAGTATAAGCTGTTAATATTAGTATATGCGGCAGATTTTGAAAAGGTTCGTCATATTTACGAAAATCTTTGCCCTGTGTTTTCGGCATTTTATCAAAAATCATAGAAAATTACCGAAAAATTAGCACCATTTTCTGTATCAATGACAGTTTTACTTTTGCCAAATATATGTTATAATATCTTTGTACGTGAGAATCTATTTGCTTTACATATAATATTTCTGAGAAACAGAGAGGAATACAGAAATGTCCGATAACTTCAACGACGGAGCGTGTGCGATATCCCCGAAGAGAATGCTGGCTCTTGCGGCTGCCGTTCTGTCCGTTTTAATGCTGGCAGGCTGCGCAGGCAAAAATGAGACGGCTGACTTTGACGAGGCTGTGGATTATGAATATTATTCCGAGGAAGAGGCTGAGACTGAGCCTACTCTCGGTTCTTCCGAGACCGTGACGGAGGCTGTCACAGAAATTTTGGAAGATGAGACTGTTGACTCCGAAACAGTGTTGGCGGAAAAGGCAGCCAGCTCCCAGACTGAGGATGTGACCGAGATATCTGCCGAGACCACGGTTTCAACTGCTCCCGCAGTGACCGAGACTTCTCCTCAGATCCCTGCTGAGACTACCGTTCCCGCAACTACAGCTGCTCACGCATCTGAGGTCGTTACCGACTGCTCGGTACCAATGGCAGAGGTGCCCGTTACAACAGCTGCGCCTACGGACTATGACAGTGAGTTCTTCTCGGAGGATCTGTTCATCGGCGACTCTATTTCTACAGGCTATTCCCTTTACGGCTTTTTGAATGACAGGAACGTTTTTGCAAAGGTGGGTCTTAACCCCTCAACAGTGCTTACAAAAACAGTTTCCACCTGCTTCGGCGACATCGGCATTTCAGATATGCTTACATATACCACACCAAAGCGTGTGTATATAATGCTTGGCTCCAACGGTATCCAGTGGCTTTCCGTGGATAATATGCTCAAATCCACCGATACTTTGGTAACGCTCATCAAGACCGCCTGCCCCGATACAGAGGTCATGATAATCAGCGTGCCTCCCGTTACTCCCGAGTATGCCGCTACCGTCAAGGATATTGACGTTATGGCAAAGATAAACGAGTATAACGACAGCCTTAGCGACTACTGCACAGAAAAGGATATGCTTTTTGTTGATGCGGCTTCCGTGCTGAAAAGCTCCACGGGATATTTCAATTATTCCTATGCCGAGTCGGACGGAATGCACTTCAAGTCCTCTGCATACAGAACACTGCTTTCAAAGATCCAGGCAGATGTGACCGCATTTGAGGAAACCAAGGCTGAGGAAGCCGAGAAAGAGGCTGAGACCGCCGTTTCCGATGAAGCTGAGGTAACAACCGCTCCCGAAGAGACTGAGGAGACTTCCGCAGCTGCAGAAGAGACTACAAGCACTCCTGCCGATGAAAAGAAACCTGCCGCAAGCTCAAAGAAGAATGCTTCCAACAGCAAAACAGGCGGAAAGACCTCGGATACCAAAACATCTGAGACCAAAAAGAAGTAATTACCCATTGAGGAATTTTTTAAATGACAGATAATATAAACTATCAGGCTATGCTTGAGAGAACGATCGCAGCCCGTGACGGAACGCCGTCCCTGCTGCTCCACAGCTGCTGCGCTCCCTGCTCAAGCTATGTTCTGGAGTATCTTTCCCGTTATTTCCAAATAACGGTTTTTTATTATAACCCCAATATTTACCCGCCTGAGGAGTTTTTCAAGCGCCGCACGGAGCAGGAGAGATTCATCTCGCTGATGCCTGCGGAAAATCCCATAAGCTTCATCGGTGCGGAATATGAAAGCGAGAGCTTTTATGAAACGGTAAAGGGGCTTGAAAAAATACCCGAGGGCGGCGAAAGATGCTTTGCCTGCTACAGACTGCGCCTTGAAAAAACGGCAAAGCTTGCAGCGGAAAAGGGTTTTGATTACTTTACCACCACGCTTTCCATAAGTCCTCACAAGAACGCCGGGAAGCTCAATGAGATAGGCGGGGAGCTGGCGGAGAAATACGGCGTAAGCTATCTTTTCTCCGATTTCAAGAAGAAAAACGGCTACAAGCGTTCAACAGAGCTGTCAAAAATATACGGCATTTACAGGCAGAATTACTGCGGCTGTGTCTTTTCCATGAGAGAAACGGAGGAAAGAAACAAATGCAGGGAGCAGTGATCGTTACGCCCCGTCTTTATATGAGAAGAATGGGCAATGAGGATATTGCGCCGCTCCGTGCCATTTTGCAGGATAAGGACGTTATGTACGCTTATGAGCACGCTTTTTCCGATGAAGAGGTAAGGCAGTGGCTTGACCGCCAGATGAAGCGGTATGAATAATACGACTTCGGGCTGTGGGCTGTCATTCTCAGAGAGAATGAATGTATGATAGGTCAGTGCGGCATTACGATGCAGGAAGTTCCCGAGGAGCTTGTCAGCGGGGGAATGGTGCCCGAGATAGGCTATCTTTTCCGAAAGGACTGCCGGCATAAGGGGTATGCTGCCGAGGCGGCTTCTGCCTGCAGGGAATATGCTTTCAATGTGCCGGGCTTCAATAAGATATACTCTATCATAAGAGACAACAATATACCGTCACAGAATGTGGCAAAAAGGAACGGAATGACCCCTGCGGGTACTTTCGTGAAGCATTATTACGGCATGGATATGTCGCATATATTATACAAGGCTGAAAGGAAATGAAATTATGCTTACAAGCAAACAAAGAGCTTATTTAAGAGGAATTGCCGCTAAGGAGGACACCATTTTTCAGGTGGGCAAGGGCGGTATCGGAGAAAATCTCATCGACCAGGTAAGAGATGCTCTCAAGGCAAGAGAGATCGTTAAAATAAAGGTATTGGACGCTGCAATGCTTTCCGCTGCGGAGGCTGCCGAAGCTCTGGCAGAGGGCACAAAGTCCGAGGTAGTGCAGGTAATAGGCAACAAGCTCACACTCTTCAAGAGAAATCCCCAGGAGCCTAAGATTGAGCTTCCTTCCTCAAACAAGAAAAAGTGATAACAGCACTTTTCGGCGGCAGCTTTGACCCTGTTCACAAGGGGCACGTCAATGCCGTAAGGTCGCTGCTGGATACTATCCCGCAGATTGACAGAGTTATCATTATGCCTGCGTTCCTGAACCCCTTCAAGGCAAATGCCATGTCTCCCGCTGACGGTAAAGACCGTATGGAGATGTGCAGGCTTGCTTTCGGGAGCATACCTGTTTGTGAGGTATCCGACTACGAGATAAGCAAGGGCGGAGTAAGCTACACGGCGGTAACGCTGGAGCATCTGCGTGAGATATATCCGGGTGACAGGCTGATACTTACAGTTGGAAGCGATTCGCTGGAGTCGCTCCCCAGATGGCACAGGGCAGGGGATATCATAAAGATGGCTGAGATCGCTGCGGCTGCACGCTCCGATGAGGATATGGACAGGATAAACGGCTATGCGGACAATATCAGGCGGCTGGGCGGCGTGGTGCATATCATCAAGACCCGACCCTTTGACATCTCGTCAACCGAAATTCGTGAAAAAATTTTAAACAATCAGGATATATCTTGCTATATTGAGGAAGATGTAGTAAAATATATAGTGTGTAATAAAATTTACAGAAACGGTGATAGTTTTGGATGCTCAGATGTGCAGTGTTAATATAAACGAATTAAGGGATATCCTTAAAATAAGGCTTTCCAAGAAAAGATACACCCACAGCCTTAATGTGGCGGACGCCGCACTGAAGCTGGCGGAGAAATACGGCGCTGATATCGAAAAGGCTTACCTTGCGGGACTGGTGCATGATATCTGCAAGGAAGTTCCCACCGATGAACAGCTTGCCATGGCTCAAAAGTGCCGTCAGGGCATTGATGAAACGGAGCAGAAGATACCTGCCCTTTATCATGCGGCGGCAGGCTCGTGGTACGGCGAGAATGTGCTCCATATCCATGATGAGGATATTCTCAATGCCATCCGCTATCATACCACAGGCAGAGCAGGAATGTCACGCCTGGAGGAATGTGTGTATCTTGCCGACCTTATTTCCGAGGACAGGACATATAAGGACGTGGGAAGAATGAGGCGGCTTGCTTTTGAGGATATAAACGGTGCAATGCTGGAAGCCGCAAGGTTCACTCTCAGCGACGTTATCGCCAAAGGCTCGTTTATCCCCGAAAATTCCATGCAGACGTACAATTATTATACAGCACTAATTAAACAGGACAAGTGAAAGGAGTAATGAAGATGACGCAGAATGAAGCTCTGGAGCTTATCGTAAAAACTCTTGACAGCAAAAAAGCCGAGGATATCAAGGTAATAAAGATAAAGGAGCTTTCCGTACTTGCGGATTATTTCGTAATAGCCGACGGTACGTCAAGCACCCAGACCAGGGCGCTGGCGGACGAGGTCGAGTTCAGGCTAAAGGAAGCGGGACTTGCACCAAATCAGATACAGGGCAACAACGGTTCCAACTGGATAGTTCTTGACTACGGCGATATCATAGTGCATGTTTTCTCAAGAGACCAGAGGGATTTTTACAATCTGGAGCGCCTCTGGAGAGACGGCGAGGAGATAGACATTTCATCTATGATCGACTGACTGACATAAGGGGTGAATATGGACAACAATAACAACAGCTATGCTGATCTTTACGGCGGCGAAATTCCAAAGGGCGATGTTATTCCTCCGGGAGTGCTTCCGCCTGAGGCTGAGGAGGTCATATACACCTATGACCCGCAGCTTATAAAAAAGGGAATGATAAAGACAAGGGTAATCGGCGTGATACTTACCGCTCCTGCGGTGGTGGCATTTTTCGCAATGCTGATGCTGAGCTTTACAACATCAGGCTCGGTGGAAACGGTCATAGCGCTTTTATTGCTTATACCTATTGCGCTGTATATGGTGCTGACAGTCACATATATGCTGGGCAGCAATGTATCGAGGATCATTCTCGGCGTGCTGGCGGCAGTGGACTTCGGACTTCAGGTACTTGGCTTTTTTGGTGCGTTAATTGTGGCAGCGGGCAATGCCCATAACGGTGTCAGCTCGTATATCGCAGTTGAGCTTATTGTGACAGCAATAAGCTTCGTTCCCTTGTGGTTTACTTTGATCGACAAAAGTGTAAGAGCTTATTTTAACAGCAATAAATGAAAAGGGGTATAATAATGGACGAACTTAATATGGATTCTCTTGATCTTCCCGAGATGGAACATGACTACAGCGACGTTCCCGATGCATCTGAGGGGCTTGACGAGCCTGCACGCACATCACCTGCCTTTGGCGCAGGGGAGGACCTTTCTGATATAGAAATGCCTGTCCTCAGCGAGATGGACGGCTCTGCTCCCGTTCAGCCCGTAAAGGCTGAGCCTCAGAAGCAGGCGCCTGTACAGGCATCTGTGCAGACATCTGCTCAGATATCCGAAATGGGAGGCGTTTCTCCTATGGGCGGAATTTCTGAAATGGGTGCTTCGTCAAACAATACTTCCGCAACCGGAAGTCCTGCCGCAAACAGCATGACAGGCACAGCTTCCGTGAGCGGCATTTCCGAAATGGGCGCATCTTCATACAGCGCACCAAAAAGAAATGTTCAGCCTGCGGCTCCCGTATCGGGCGGATATACTCCCGTTTCGGGCGGTACTGCAAGCACAGGCACTCAGAACAACGGCGCAGCAAGCTACAGCAGTGTTTACAACAGGAACGATCAGGGCTCGGCTCAGAGAACAAACGACTTTTTTGCCGCAACCGAGCAGATGAATGCCGAAAAATATGAAAGAGGTCACGGCAAGGCAAAGGTGCTGGGCATCATTTCCATTGTCCTTGGTGCGTTCACCATTCTCGGACACCTGGAGGTAAGCTTAGTCGGACTTCTGGGCATTATACTGGGCGGACTTATCATCTACTATGCCCTGAAATTTATGAAGCAGAGCGACAAATCACGCCGCACGCTGGCATGGCTCTATGTGTGGGATCTTATTGATAACATACGTGGCTTAATGATGCTTTCAAGCACAGCTCAGTACTTAGGGGATATGGGTATTGATGTGTCCGCAATGATAGGATTCGCAAAATTTGCATATATCCTTGGCATTATCTTCAACGGCGTAATGACATATTTCTTTATGTTCAATTCTGCTGTGCATGACTATACCATTGACGACAGCCGATGAATGATATGAACGACGACTTTGAGCTTCCGCCTCTTCCTAAGGAAACGGTGTTTTCCTCCGAGGTGGGGGATATTGATGAAGAAAGTGACAGCGCCGCAGCCGATGATCTGACTGAATCTGTGGCAGCGCCAAGCATGACCGATATGGACGGTAATCCTGCCGAGCCGCCTCCTGCGGAGGATTACAAGAGCGCCAACCGCCGTGAGACCGTTATCAGGGAAATGGCGGAGCTTCCGCCTCAGAAAAGCGCTGCCGAAAGGCGGCAGGAGTACCTTGATGAGCTGAAAAAGGAACGTGAACAGCTGCAGGCCTTCAAAAAGGACGCAGTAATGTTCTTTGGCTGCTTTACCGCACTTGCGCTCATATATCTGGCAGCTGACCCCACGCCCCTGCCTGTGTGCATTGCTCTTGTTGAGGCAGGAATTGCATGGCTCATAGTAAGGGGCAGCCAGATAGCACGGCTCATGCTGCTGATAATGCTGCCCATAAATACTGCGCTGGGAGCTGCAAGCTTCGGCGGAGCGTTTGACAGGTTTGCGTGGTTCATGACAGAGATACACATAAGGGGATTTCTTCCCGACAACTTCAAGAAAACAGCATATCTCATAATGGCGGTAGTGTCAGCGGGACTGTTCGTTTTCCTGCTCTTCAACAGGAGGATAAGCACCTACTGCTCCGATCCCGAAAACGAGATAGACGATATTCTGAGCCACGGCGTAAAGATAGGTCGGCGCAGAAGACGCTTCAAATAATGTTATACCTGCGGTTTTCCGCATCAAATAAAGCAAAGGAATGATTATTTTGGAAAGATACGATTTTGCCTCGGTTGAACCCAAATGGCAGAAATACTGGGAGGAGCATGAGACATTCAAAACAGATGTCTGGGACTTTTCCAAGCCCAAGTTCTATGCCCTCGATATGTTTCCCTATCCTTCGGGAGTAGGTCTCCATGCGGGACACCCTGAGGGCTACACAGCAACCGACATAGTATCAAGAATGAAGAGAATGCAGGGCTACAATGTCCTTCACCCTATGGGATATGACTCTTTCGGTCTGCCTGCTGAGCAGTATGCCGTAACTACAGGTCATCACCCCAACGGATTTACTCAGAAGAATATCGAGACATTCTCAAAGCAGCTCAAGGAGCTGGGCTTTGACTATGACTGGTCAAAGATGATCGCTACCTCTGACCCCAAGTTCTACAAGTGGACTCAGTGGATATTCAAGCAGCTTTATCTTGACGGCTATGCAAAGTATGTTGATATGCCCGTAAACTGGTGCGAAGAGCTGGGCACTGTTCTTTCCAATGATGAGGTCATTGACGGAAAATCAGAGCGCGGCGGATTCCCTGTTGTAAGAAAGAACATGAAGCAGTGGGTAATAGATCAGCCTGCTTTTGCGGAAAAGCTTCTTGAAGGTCTGGACGAGATAGACTGGCCCGAATCCACCAAGGCTATCCAGAGAAACTGGATCGGCAAATCCACAGGTGTTGAGGTAAAATTCAACATCGTCGGCGGCGGAGAGTTCAGCATCTACACCACCTGTATCGAAACTATTTACGGTATCACCTTTATGGTGCTTGCTCCTGACGGACAGATCGTCAAGGACCTTATGCCCCGTATCGAGAACAAGGAAGAGGTTCAGGAATATATCGACGAAACTCTCAAAAAGAACGATATGGATCGTACCGAGCTCAACAAGACCAAGTCAGGCTGCGAGCTCAAGGGCGTTACCTGCATAAATCCCGTAAACGGCAAGGAAGTAAGAATGTTCATCGGCGACTTCGTTCTTGCAAGCTACGGCACAGGTGCGGTAATGGCAGTACCTTCCCATGACCAGAGAGACTTTGAGTACGCTGTTGCTCACAATATCGACATGATACAGGTAATCGACGGCGATGAAAAGCTGGGACACGTTGATGTTTCCGAAAAGGCTTTTGAAAAGGGCGATTACCTCGGAAAGGGCTACAGACTTATCAACTCCGAGGAGTTCACAGGTCTTACTGTTGAAGAGGCTAAGGAAGCCATCACTGTAAAGCTTGAAAAGATGGGCGTTGCTAAGAGGACAACAAACTACCATTTCAGAGAGTGGATATTCGCACGTCAGCGCTACTGGGGCGAGCCTGTTCCTGTAGTTCACACTGAGGACGGCGGAATACACGTACTTGATGATGATGAGCTTCCTCTTATCCTTCCCGAGCTTGAGGATTACAAGGGCAAGAACGGAAAGGCTCCCCTTGAAAATGCTACCGAGTGGAAGAAGTATGACCACAACGGCATAAAGGGTACAAGAGAAACATCTACCATGCCCGGAAGCGCAGGCTCCAGCTGGTATTATTTCAGATACATTGATCCGGATAATGACAAGGAATTTGCAAATCAGGAGCTTTTAAAGCACTGGATGCCCGTTGACCTTTACATCGGCGGCCCTGAGCACGCTGTAGGTCATCTGATGTATTCAAGAATATGGAACAGATATCTGTACGATAAGGGCCTTGCTCCTACAAAGGAACCCTTCAAGAAGCTGGTTCACCAGGGTATGATCCTGGGCGAGAACGGCATCAAGATGGGCAAGAGATATCCCGAGTTCGTTATCAACCCCAGCGATATCGTAAGAGACTACGGCGCTGATACTCTCCGTCTTTACGAGATGTTCATGGGCCCTCTGGAGGTTTCCAAGCCCTGGAGCAGCGCAGGCGTTGAGGGTGCAAAGAGATTTATCGTAAGAGTATGGAACTTCTTTACCGAGCCTGCTAATCTGACCGATGATAATGACGGTGCTCTCACCAAGATATATCATCAGACAGTGAAGAAGGTCACCGATGATTTCGAGGCTCTCGCATTCAATACCGCTATCAGCCAGCTCATGATTTTCATGAACGCTGCATACAAGGCAGGCAAGTGCCCCAAGGAATATGCCGAGGGCATTATCAAGATGATGTCCTGCATAACTCCTCACGTATGCGAGGAAATGTGGCAGAAGCTGGGTCATAATGATACCATCGCTTACGAGCCATGGCCTGTTTATGACGAGAAGGAGCTTGTTGTTGATACCATTGAAATTGCTGTTCAGATAAACGGCAAGGTAAGAGGCAAGATCAACGTAGGCGTTGACGAGGACCAGGATTCCGCTATTGCCAAGGCAAAGGCAAATCCCGATGTCGCAGCAGCGATCGAGGGCAAGAATATCGTCAAGGAGATCTATGTAAAGGGTCGAATTGTAAATATCGTTGCAAAGTAATCAATTTGCACAAAAAAGTACCTGAAAATTCTGCGTTCTTTTTAATGCAGACACTTGACAAAATGGCTTGATATATTGTATAATGTAAAAGTTATATCGTATATAATCCTCTGCCGCAGGGCAAAGGGAGGGAACAAAGTTGGCAGAAATTCATGTTGGAAAGAACGAGACTCTGGAAACCGCTCTTAAGCGCTTCAAGAGAAGCTGCGCTAAGGACGGCGTAATCGCTGAGGTTCGTAAAAGAGAACACTATGAGAAGCCTTCGGTTAAGCGCAAGAAGAAGTCCGAAGCTGCTCGTAAGCGTAAATATTGATATTTTATATCGTATCGCTTGAGTTCAAGGCGGCGGCAGTTTATCTGCCGCCGTTTTTATCTTTCACTTGACAAATCACCGTGCAAACGGTATAATAGTAAATGCGAGTAAGCTATGCGGTTGAACGCTTTTTGCGTTAGGAAAGTCCGGGCATCACAGAGCAGGGTAGCTGCTAACGGCAGCCGAGGGTGACCTTAGGGAAAGTGCAACAGAAATAGACCGCCTATGCCGCAAGGCAGGCAAGGATGGAAAGGCGAGGCAAGAGCTCACCGGCATCATAGGTAACTATGTGCAAATGTAAACCCTATCCGAAGCAACACCGCATGGAGATCGTTTGCCCGACACATATCTCCGGGTGGCAGAACGAAAGTTCAAGCGTCGCGGTGACGCGCCGCAAAGATTGATGATCGCTCACGACAGAACCCGGCTTACAGGCTCGGTTGCATAATTAAAAAAGCGAGGGGCTGCCCTAAAACTCCAAATGAGTTTCGGGACAGTCCCTTTTCAGTTTCCGCATTCGACGCTTATTTCGTTGAAGATAGACAGTAGATCCTGCACGGTCGATTTTTTCTTTTCGCCGCCCGCGCGGTCAAGCACGATTTTCCCCCTGTGCATCATCACAAGGCGAGTTCCGTACTCTACGGCAAAGCGCAGATTGTGCGTGACCATCACCGCGGTCAGCTTTTTCTCACGAACTATCTTATCCGTCAGAATCATAATATTCTCGGCTGTTTTCGGGTCAAGCGCCGCCGTATGTTCGTCGAGGATGAGGAACCTTATCGGCGTCATAGTCGCCATAAGAAGCGACATTGCCTGTCTTTGCCCCCCCGAAAGTGCGCCGACTTTAACGTGGAGCTTATCTTCAAGTCCGAGACCGAGAACGGAGAGACGCTCGCGATAAAAATCGACTCTTTTTTTGTTCACTGCGGCAGACAGTCCGTATTTTTTTCCTTTTGAATCGGAAAGAGCCATATTTTCGAGTATCGTAAGGTCGGGGCAGTTGCCCATTGACGGGTTCTGATAAACTCTGCCTATCTGCTCGTATCTTTTGTGCTCGGACAGCTTTGAAATATCTTTTCCGTCAAGCAGTATTTCGCCGCCGTCTGTCGGTATCGAGCCGCAGATTATGTTGAGAAGCGACGTTTTTCCGCTTCCGTTCGAGCCGACGATGCTTATAAATTCGCCGTCGTCCGCCTTAAAATCAAAATTTTCGAAAAGGCAGGTCTCGTTTATCTCGCCCGGGCTGTATATCTTTGTGATATTTTTGAGTTCAAGCATTTTTTCCGCCCCCGTTTGCTTTCTTTTTGATTTTTCCGCTGAAAACAAGCGCAAGAGTGAAAAGAAGCGCCATTATCAGTTTATTGTATGCGCTCGGCATACCGAGCTGTTGGGCGACGGTGAGGCACGCCTGATATATTATCGAACCGAGAATCACTTTAGTCGTCGGCTTCATAAATCTGACCTTGCGGAACACCGAAAGACCGATTATAAGCGACGCAAGTCCGATAACGACCATACCTATTCCCATTGACTGGTTCACATTTCCGCTTATCTGCGAATAAAGTGCGCCCGAAACCGCCGCATAGCCGTTTCCGATGGCAAGACCGAGAATTTTGCTCTTCCCCGGATCTTCCGCAAGCGTTTTCACATAGCAGTCGTTATTTCCCGCGGCACGGAGAAGAAGTCCGCGTTTTGTACCGAAGAAGGCATCGAGGAGCAGTTTGAAGATCACGGCGATGACGAGGAAGATGACAAGGTCACGAAGTCCGACGCCGCCGACTTTTGCGGGAATGTATTTGAACGGCGGAATATTATGAAGCGTGGGCGCGTTTCTGCCGTAGCTTATCGAGGACATTGTCTCGCCCGTAAAGTCGTGATTCATTCCCGCGCCGACGGCAACAAGGTTGACAGAAATAAGTGCCGTTGACACGAGTATTCCGCAGAGAAGCGGACGTATGCCGACTCTGACGCAGAGAAATCCGGTAAGCGAGCCGAATGCGAAGCCCGCGACAAACGCAAGGATAATACCTATCCACGCGTTAAGTCCGAGCATAACGCAAAGTCCGTAAACGACGCCGCCCGAAAGGAACGTTCCCTCAACGGTAAGGTCGGGAAAATCAAGTATGGTGTATGTAACGTAATATCCCATCGCAATGAGAGAAAACACAAGTCCCGTTTCGACAAAGACCTCTGCTATGGCAAGAATGTTCATTTAAGTTGTCCTCTCAGTTGTTTTTTACAGCTTCGGCGTTTGCGTATGCTTCGGGAATGGTCATTCCGAGTGCACCGAGAACGTCCGTATTTACTACGGGGGTCGCCTCCGTTATCGTGCGGACGGGCATTTTCGACGCGTCGGCACCGCCGAGAACTTCAAGTGCCATATCGCCCGTCGTTTTACCGAGGGCTTTATAATCTATCGACATTGAAGCGAGGCAGCCGT
>ERZ779865.875-NODE-875-length-24578-cov-3.842597_pt1 | contig 24578 bp, 29 predicted proteins | sample MGYA00433088_ERZ779865 | MGnify/ENA primary metagenome ERZ779865 (study PRJEB29588, sample SAMEA2151703) | human gut metagenome | biome: human gut; feature: human-associated habitat; material: faeces | place: Denmark | collected 2008/2010 ... | reverse complement strand
TATGCTTTTTATAAAATTATTAGAATAAAAGGGGGAATGTTATAAAAATGAAAGAAAAAATAAAAAAATTAAAGGAAAAGCTTGAACCGAAAGAAGGAGAAAACGGAAAAAGAAAAACAGAAAACTTAGTAGTGTTTGCAATAGTATTAATAATAACAGTTGTAGCAATGAATTACATATTATCTGGCAAAAAAGATAAAACAAATAAAACTATACAATCAGAAGACAAAGTACTGGCACAAAAAAATGGAGATAGTCAAGTTGAAAATAAAGACAATAAACAAGACATAGAAACAAGATTAGAAAATATACTATCTAATATAAAAGGAGTTGGAAATGTAAAAGTATTAATAACATATTCACAGGAAAGTACAGTAATTCCAATGTATGACGAAGATACATCAACAAGCATAACAGAAGAACAAGACTCTGGTGGAGGTAGCAGAACTGTGAATGAATCAACTTCTAAAAAAGACATAATATATGAAGAAAACAATGGGGTAAAAACGCCCATAACACAAAGCATTATAAATCCAAAAATAGAAGGAGCAATAGTAACCGCAAAAGGAGCAAATGATGCCAATGTAAAAACTAATATAATTGAGGCAGTAGAAGCAGTAACTGGCCTTGCAACATATAAAATACAAGTATTTGAAATGAATTAAAGTAATTAATTTTAAGAGAGTATAAAAATAATTAGGCAAATAAAAAAACAAAAGGACAAATCTTATCAAATAAGAGAATACTGCTAAATAAATGATAAATTTTAAATGGATAAAAAAATTTAAAAGGAGGATTTTACTAAATATGAGAACAATTCTAAAGAAAAACCAGGTGATATTATCTGTAATTGCAGTAATGCTAATTGCAGCAGGATATATGAACTATACAGCAAACAGTAAAGATACATTACAAACATCAGGTTTAATGGATTCTGAAAAATATGGAAAACTGGGAGACGCAACATTTGTTAGTGCAAATGTAGTAGAAGAAACAAACAAAGAATCAGAAGAAAACAGCAAAAATCAAGAAGCAGAAAATACAGAAAATACAGAAAATGCAGAACTGGCATCTGAATCATTAAGATATCAGCTTTTGACAACGGCGATAACAAATAATTTTTCAAGAATACAGACCGTCTTAAAATAATGGAAGATGTGTTCTATGAACATTCTATTATCAGGAATAAAAGATTGAAAAAGAAACAAAGGATGGAAGTTATATGGGATTATTTCAAGCATTTGACATCAGTGCAAGCGGTATGACAGCAGAACGTTTTCGTATGGATACGATTGCACAGAATATTGCGAATATAAATACAACGAGAACAGAAGATGGTACACCATACCGAAGAAAAATTGTAACATTTGCAGAAAAGACAGAGACACCGTTTTCACAGTATTATGAGACGGCAAGAGCGAGAGCAGTTGGAAATGGAGTGAAAGTTACATCTGTCAAGGAAGATGATGAGACGGAAATGCGTATGGTTTATGATCCATCTCACCCGGATGCAGATGAAAATGGTTATGTTACATATCCAAATGTTAACACGGTGACTGAAATGACGAACCTGATTGATGCTACGAGAGCATATGAAGCAAATACGACAGCATTTGACGCGACAAAGAGTATGGTACAGGCTGCACTTAATATCAGTAAGTAAGGAAAGGAATGACGGTAAATGGATATTACTTCATTAACAGGGATCACATCAGACTATATTGAAAAGGTGGCAGAACAGAACAGACTTGTAAATACTTCAGATGACAGTTTTCAGTCAGTACTTGATTCAGCAATGAACGTACTGACAGAGACGAGTGATTTACAAAATGATGCAGAAGCTGCTCAGATAGAATTTGCCCTTGGAAAGGCAGATAATCCGCATGATATGCAGATCGCAGCAAAGAAAGCGCTTACAGCACTTCAATATACAACAGCGGTAAGAGACAAAATGTTGGATGCATATAAAGAAATCATGAATATGCAAATTTAATGAATGGAGTCAGATAACATGCCGGAACAGGTGCAAAATATATTAAATAAGATTACAGAATGGTGGAAAAAGTTTAATACAAAGCAGAAAGCATTGCTGATCAGCATTGTCGCAGTGATCATTGTCGCACTGGCAATATTAGCAGCAGTTGTAAGTAAACCGAACATGGTTACGCTGCATGAATGTCAGACGACCGCAGAGGCAGGAACGGTAAAGGATCTTCTGGATGGTGAGAGTATTTCTTATCAGATGTCCCAGGACGGACTGATCTTTTATGTGGATGCAAAAGATGAGGCGGCTGCCTCGATTCTGCTTGGAAAGAATGATATCCCAAGCCAGGGCGCATCCATTGATAACGTTTTTGATGGTGGATTCAGTTCGACAGAGGCAGACAAGACAAAGAAATACAAAGTTTATCTGCAGAAATATTTTGCTGAACAGTTAGAAACCCTGTCAAATGTTGAAAGTGCTTCTGTAACACTCGATATTCCAAATGATGATGGAACAATTCTTGCAAAAGATCAGGATTCCTATGCAGCAGTGATTCTTACGTTAAACGGAGATATGGATGAGGATCAGGCAGCAGGTCTTGCAAAATACATAGCAACACAGCTTGGAAATAAAAATACAGATAATATTCAGATTTTAGATTCTAATTCGAATGTCTTATTCTCAGGAGACTCTTCTGATACCAATGTGGGAACTGCAAACAGCCAGCTCTCTGTAAAATCAAAAGCAGAAAACCTGGTAAAGAGTAAAGTGAAAGATGTTATGGTGGGTTCTTCTTTGTTTGACCATGTGGAAGTGGCGCCGGAACTTGTGATGGATTTCGATACGTCAGAAGAAGCAACGCATGAATATTATGCACCGGACGGACAGACGAATGGTATGGTTGGCAGTAAGAGTGAATACGAATCAGAATCAGAAGGTGGTGCAGCTGCAACACCTGGAACAGATTCGAATGATGATACGTCTTATGTGATTGAAGATAACAATTACACACACAGTACTGTTACAGATACAACCACAAACTACCAGAACAATGAAAAGGTAACGAAAAAGTCATCAAATGGCGGAACTGTTAATTATGCAGACTCTTCCGTTTCTCTGGTAGCAACGAAATACCGCATTTACGATGAAGATACATTGCGTGCATCCGGAGCACTCGATAACATGACATTTGATGAGTATGTTGCAGCAAACAGTGATCCGACAACGATTACGGTTGATCAGGAATATATCACGATGATTTCAAATGCAACAGGAATCCCGACAGACAAGATTACCATCATTGCACAGGAAGAACCGGTTTTCCAGTATTCTTCCGGTGGAAGAAGTGCTTCTGATTATTTGCAGATCGTACTTGTAGTACTGATCCTTCTTCTTTTAGGCTATGTGGTGTTCCGCAGTACCAGAAAAGAGAAAGTGGCAGAGATCGAACCGGAGCTTTCTGTTGAAAGCCTACTTGAGTCAACAAAAGAAAGCCAGGAAGAAATGCAGGATATTGGATATAATGAGAAGTCTGAGACACGTATCCTGATTGAAAAATTTGTTGAAGACAATCCAGAAGCGGCAGCATCATTATTGCGCAACTGGCTGAACGAGGAGTGGGAATAGGGTATGGCAACAAATACACAAGATTATACTGGAATACAAAAGGCGGCAATCCTTTTGATTGCCTTAGGACCAGAACGGTCTGCTGACATTTTTAAACATTTAAAAGAGGATGAAATTGAAGAACTGACGCTTGAGATCGCAAACACCAGAAGTGTTTCACCGCAGGTGAAGGAAGATGTTTTAAATGAATTTTATCAGATCTGCCTTGCACAGCAGTATATTGCAGAAGGCGGTATTGGATATGCGAAAGAGTTACTGGATAAGGCACTTGGTGAGGATAGAGCACAGGAAGTTATCACAAAACTTACAGCGTCGTTGCAGGTACGTCCGTTTGAATTTGTACGGAAAACAGATCCAAGCCAGTTATTAAACTTTATTCAGGATGAACATCCACAGACAATCGCGATGATCTTGTCATATCTGACATCAGCGCAGGCGGCACTTGTGATTGGAGCGCTTCCACCGGAAAAACAGGCAGATGTTGCAAAACGTATTGCGATGATGGATCGTACATCGCCGGATGTTATCAAAGAGGTGGAACGTGTGCTGGAAAAGAAACTTTCATCACTTGTCAACCAGGATTACACAATTGTCGGTGGTGTGGATGCAATCGTAAATATCTTAAATACAGTAGATCGTACGACAGAAAAACATATTATGGAGTCTTTGGAGATCGAAGAACCAGAGTTGGCAGACGAGATCCGCAAGAAGATGTTCGTATTTGAAGATATTCTGCTGCTTGACGACCGTGCAATCCAGAGAGTGCTTCGTGATGTCGATAATGCTGACCTTGGAGTTGCCTTAAAGGCTGCAAACGAAGAAGTACAGAACGTTATCTTTAAGAATCTTTCAAAACGACTGGCTGCAATGATCAAAGAAGATATGGAGTTTATGGGACCTGTCCGTATGAAAGATGTTGAGGAGGCTCAGCAGAAAGTTGTCAGTGTCATTCGTAAATTAGAGGATTCTGGTGAGATTGTAATCTCCAGAGGCGGAGGTGACGAGATCGTTGTCTAATCTTTACAAACCGTGGTTCGTGCATACAGAGAGTCAGAATACAAGGGTGATCGATTCAAATGATCATATACAGGAGTTCCTGAAACAACAGATGGTAAAACAAGACCGGCCTGTAGGACCGGATGGATTTGCGGAGGGGATTATTACTGACAAAACAGAGAATGTAATCCCTGTAGAAGAACCGGAACAGGATATGACTGTTGTGAATGAAAAAGCGGAGCAGATACTTTCGCAGGCAAGAGCACAGGCAGATGTGCTGATTGATGATGCAAGACAGGAAGCGGAAGCTATCCGTGATGAAGCAAAAAAACAGGGTTATCTGGAAGGACAGAATACATTAGAACAGGAGTATAACCAGAAAAAACAGCAGTTAGAACAGGAACAACAGCAGAAAAAAATACAGTTGCAGAATTCTTATCAGGAAAAACAAAAAAACATGGAAAAAGAACTGGTAGATGTGATATTAAATGTTTTTAATAAGGTTTTTCATATCCAGTTTGATGATAAGAAAGAGATCCTGCTTCATCTGATCGATAATGCTATCGCAAATATCGAAGATGAAAAGCATTTCCGGATTAAGGTTGCAGGAGACAATGTGTCATTTTTAGAAAAGCATAAAGATGAAATATTAGATTATGTCGGACATGACATAGAACTTGAAATTGTCCCTGATTATACACTGAATGAAAATGCGTGCACTATAGAGACTGACGCAGGAATATTTGACTGTGGTGTAGACGTACAGCTTGATAATCTGATGAAGGATATCAAAGCATTATGCTCATAGAGGTGAGGCGGCAGAATGGGTACATTTGATAAATATCTTCAGCTTGCCGATAAGACGTATTTTAACCGTTTAGGCAAGGTGACAAAGATTGTCGGTCTTACAATTGAATCTGTAGGACCAAATGCAAAACTGAATGATCTGTGCCGTATCATTATCGATCGGGAACAAAATATTTCAACGATGGCTGAAGTCGTCGGTTTCCGTGATAAACATTTGCTCCTGATGCCGTTTGAAAGCGTAGAAGGAATTGGTGTTGGATGTATTGTAGAAAATACAGGACATCCTCTGACTGTGAAAGTTGGAGAAGAACTGTTAGGTCATACATTAGATGGAATAGGACGGCCAACCGATGTGGAAGAATTATTACTTCCGTATGATTATCCGGTTGAAGCATTGCCACCAGATCCGATGGCAAGAAAAATTATTGATGAAGTACTGCCTTTGGGTGTGAAAGCAGTAGATGGTCTGATTACAGTAGGAAAAGGACAGAGAATCGGTATTTTCGCCGGATCCGGTGTTGGCAAAAGTACATTACTTGGTATGTTTGCGAGAAATACAAAAGCGGATATCAACGTGATTGCATTGATTGGCGAGCGTGGAAGAGAAGTAAGAGAGTTTGTGGAACGCGATCTTGGTGAAGAAGGCATGAAACGCTCCGTGGTTATTGTTGCGACATCCGATAAACCTGCATTGATAAGAAATAAAGCTGCAAAAACAGCAACAGCTATTGCTGAATACTTTAGAGATCAGGGGAAAGATGTGTTGCTGATGATGGATTCACTGACACGATTTTCTATGGCACAGCGGGAGATTGGGTTGGCATCCGGAGAGCCACCGGTAACAAGAGGATATCCACCAAGTGTGTATTCAGAAATGCCTAAACTTCTGGAACGTGCAGGAACTTCGGATAAGGGATCTATTACCGGACTTTACACCGTGCTTGTAGATGGTGATGATATGAATGAACCAATCACAGATACGGCGAGAAGTATTCTGGATGGACATATTATGTTATCCAGAAAATTAGGACAAAAGAATCATTATCCTGCAATTGATGTATTACAGAGTATTTCCCGTGTTATGAGTTCGATTGCTACAAGTGAGCATAAAGAGCTTGCCGGAAAATTAAGAAATGTAATGGCTACCTATAATGAGGCGGAAGACCTGATTAATATCGGAGCATATAAAAATGGAACTAATCGCGAAATTGATTATGCAATTCAAAAAATCCAGGCAGTAAATGGATTCCTGATGCAAAAAACCGATGAAAAATTTGAATTCAGCGAGGAAATCGACTTGCTGAGACAGCTGTTTGAAAATTAAGAAAGGTTCTGGGTATGGCAAAATTCAGATACAGAATGCAGAACATTCTTGACATTAAAGAAAAAATGGAAAATCAGGCAAAGACAGCTTATGGTGTGGCAAATGCAAAGCTGGCGACAGAGCAGCAGAAGCTTCAGGATATCCTGATACGCAGAGCCGGTTACGAGGCGAAAGCGAGAGAATTGGTGAGCGGCAATATTAATGTTTTGGAGATTCGCGAATGCAGGAAGGCGATCGATGTTTTAAAAAGCAAACAACGCAGCCAGATGATGAATGTACATGCTGCAGAGCGCAATGTTGAATTAGCAAGAAAACAGTTAAATGAAGCAATGGTTGAACGCAAAACACATGAAAAACTGAAAGAAAAAGCTTTTGAGGAATTTAAACAGGAACTTTTACATGAAGAATCAAAAGAGATAGATGAACTTGTCAGTTATACCTATCACGATAATGGACAGCGTAGTTAGGCAGTTTGAGCGGACAGGAGGAAAATATGGCAGAAGAAAAAGAAGAAGTTGTAGATAAAAAAGCTGCAAAAAAAGAAGAAAAGCAAAGAAAAAAAGAGGAAGCAAAGCAGAAAAAGGCACAGCGTGCAGCGGAGAGTGATGAACTTGAAGAAGAAAGCGGTGGCAGTAAAGTTGCTGTATTTTTTGTCTCTCTTCTGATTATAATCGTGTGGCTTGCAATTATAGCACTTCTGATCAAATGGGATGTTGGTGGATTTGGATCTGGTGTGCTTGCACCGATTTTAAAAGACGTTCCTTATGTAAATAAAATTTTGCCGGATGATGCGGTGAAAGAAATGTCAACAGAAGACAGTGCCTATGCATACGATACCATGGCAGATGCGGTTGAGCATATCAAGGAACTGGAAAAAGAACTGGCAGATGCGCAGAATGCATCGTCTGCAAACGCAGATTATATCAGTCAGTTAGAAGCGCAGTCACAGGAATTACAGCAATATAAGGAAAACGAGGCAGAATTTGAAAAGGAAAAGCAGAGCTTCTATGAGGATGTTGTCTTTTCTGATGTAGCCCCGGATATTGAGGAATATAAGAAATATTACGAAAGCATCGATCCTGCAAATGCAGAAGTACTGTATAAGCAGGTAGTGGCACAGACAGCAGAGGATGAGCAGCTTGATGATTACATTAAAACATATTCATCCATGAAGCCAAAAGAGGCAGCAGCAATTTTTGATACCATGACAGACAACCTGAAACTGGTTGCACAGATTTTAGATGGTATGGATGCAGATTCAAGAGCTGCTATTCTTGGTAAAATGACTTCTGATACCGCTGCAAAGGTAACAGAGATCATGAAACCTTCAGAATAGATCATTAAGCGGCAGTACATGCAGCGAAAGGGAAAGGAGGAAGAAACATGGGAAGCACGCGCGTTTCAGAAGTGGCTGGAATTATGTCCATAGGACAGGGCGGCCAGACACTGACCGGAACAAAAGAAGGCGATCTGAAAGTTCAGTTTGCAGAAGTGATGAGCCAGATGACAACTCAGGTTGGAGGCGGCTACAGTTACGGTGGACAAAGTAGTAAACAGGATACAGCAGCTGTGACAGGACAAAGCAGTGTTACAGATAATTATGAACGTTATCAGAATACTGTGTGCGGAATAAAGGATAATTCTACAGTCGAGTCAGATGTCAAAGCAGAGGATACCGATAAAAAGCTGGCAGCATTCGATGAGGATGTAAGACAGGTTTTGAAAGACAAACTTGGTGTGACAGACGAGGAAATCACAGATGCCATGCAGAAGTTAGGGCTTACGATTGCTGATCTGATACAGCCAAACCAGCTTGCACAGCTTACAGCGGAGCTTACAGGATGTGAAAATGTTGGAGAACTGTTATGCAATGATTCATTTATGGAAATTGTAAATGAAATTGGAGAGTTATCACAGAATCTGTTAGACGATCTTGGAATGACACCACAAATGTTTACTGAGACGTTTGCAGCAACGGTAACGGATTTTACAAATGAAAAACCTGCGGATGTGGAACAGGTGGCGGAAGCCGAAAATGCAGAAAAATCAGTAGTAAATGATGTACCGGAGCAGATGGTTTCAGATGTAAAAGAGGACAAAACAGTACAGACAGTTTTAAATGCAGATGAAGTGGAAACACAGAAGCCGGAGGACAACATTGTTCTGCAGAAAGAAGTCGCAGATAATGTGAAGGATACCGATGACGTAAATGATGGCCTGATGCCGGAGAAAACAGAAGAACCGGATGTAAAGACAGAGTCAGATAAGGGACAGCAGACAGGCAGTAAAAATGAATCTGGGAATGCATCGGGTCAGACAGCATTTGTGAATCAGGAACATGTGGCAGATCCGGCAGCAGTAAAAACACCGGAAAATGTGCCGGAATTTTCAAGACAGCTTGATACGTTAGATCTAATCCGTCAGGTAACAGAATTTACAAAAATCACTGTCCGTGAAACACAGACGACGATGGAGATGCAGTTGAACCCGGAACACCTTGGCAAGATTTATATCGAAGTAACGACCAAGGAAGGAAATGTATCTGCTCATATTATGACACAGAACGAACTGGTAAAAGAAGCGTTAGAAGCGCAGATGGCAGAACTCAAACAGAGTATGAACCAGGCAGGTGTGAAGGTGGATGCCGTAGAAGTTACGGTTGGAAGCCATGAGTTTGAAAAAAACTTAGAGCAGAATGCAAAACAGGAAGAGAGACAGGCAGAGGAGCAGGAAAAAGCTTCGCCAAAGACTAGAAGAATCAACTTAGATGAGTTAGATGAACTCTCCGGAGTCATGAGTGAGGAAGAAGCCCTTGTGGCGCAGATTATGGCAGATCACGGTAATTCCGTAGATTATACTGCTTAAAACAAAAGAAAGGAGAAAAAAATGGCATTAATTCAGCCCGTTGAAGACGGAAAAATACCAAAGGATACCAGTACTACAAGCAAATCGGATACCAGCAATGACCTTGGCTATGACCAGTTCTTACAGCTGTTATGTGCAGAGATGCAGTATCAGGATCCGTTAGAGCCTACCAGCAATACGGAGTATGTTGCACAGCTTGCTACATTTTCACAGATGGAAGCAACACTTGGTATGCAGAGTACAATCGAGAGCAGCAATGCAAATGCACTTGTTGGAAAATATGTTATTATCAAGACAACATCTTCGACTGGAGAAACAACAGCAACAGAGGGATTTGTTGATTATGTACAGAAAGAAAACGGTGAGCAGAAGATCTGTGTAAATGGGGTGTTATATTCACTTTCTGATGTATATCAGGTTGCAGATACCGAATACATGGAGGCAGAGACACTTGCTAAGACGTTTGCAGCAGCGGTTGCTAAATTGCCATCCGCAGCACAGCTTACATTAAGTGACAAGGATGATGTCAAGAATTTAAAGACATATTATGATAATCTGAATTCTTATCAGCAGTCAAAGATCGATACAGATACTTTGAAAAAATATCAGGAACTGCTTGCACAGATGGAAAAACTTGCAGGAAAAGACTGGTATAAAAGTACTTCATCATCGACAGGTACAACAACAGATACAAAAACAGATACAGATACAAAAACAGATACGACAACAGGAACAGACACAAAGACAGATACAGATAAAACCTGATATCTGACAGAAGGGAAATGCGATTATGAATAAGATCAGTAACCAGTTTGCTTCCATTGAGCAGGTAACTGACCAGTATCTGACTCGGAAAAGCACGGATGCGGTAACTTCGAGCGGTGTCTCCTTTGAAGATATTTTAAAGCAGAAGCAGGATGCAAAAGCAGGTGGGACACTTAAATTTTCCAAGCATGCCACGATGCGCCTGATGGATCGTAATATCAATTTGTCCAAAGAGCAGAATGAACGACTTGAGACAGGCGTTTTTAAGGCTGGTGAAAAGGGAATCAGAGAATCGTTAGTAATTGTTGATTCACTCGCTTTTATCGTAAATGTTCCGAACAGGACAGTCGTTACAGCAATGGACCGGACAGAGTCCGATGATAATATTTATACCAATATTGATGGTGCTGTGATCATGTAGCCGGACCGAAATGGAGGCTAGATTCCCGGAATGACAGAAGGGAAAAGCAGCACAAAAGAACTTAGGAGGTCAATTTCAACTATGATGAGATCAATGTACTCTGCTGTGTCAGGTCTTAAGACACATCAGACAAAAATGGACGTTATTGGTAACAATATCGCCAACGTAAACACAGTAGCTTTTAAATCATCCTCAGTCGTATTTCAGGATGTTTTATATCAGATGACAAGCAATGCATCCGGTGCGAACGCAGCAACAGGTACCGGTGGTGTGAATGCAAAACAGATCGGTCTTGGTGTTACGACCGGTGCAACAAACTTAAGCATCACAACTTCCGGTGCGGCTGAAACAACCGGACGTGCATTCGATATCCGTTTATCAGACCAGTCTACGACAAACTTTTTTGTAGTTAACAACGGTTCTGAGAACCTGTTTACCAGAGCCGGTTCTTTCTATGTAGATGGTGCCGGTAACTTATGTATGACATCCACCGGTTATACAGTTATGGGATGGCAGGTAGATCCGACAACAGGAAATATCAAGAAGGATACCGTATCTGCACTTCGTGTCATGCAGACATCCAACCTGACATCTCCTCCGGAGGCAACCACACAGGCAAATGTTTCCGGTATTATTGATAAAAATGATAAGGATGTATTGTCAGACAACGGACTTGTCAAAACACTGACTTTTTTTGATAATCTCGGTTATTCCTATACAGCACGTTTTGCAATGAAATCTACCGGAACAGATGGTAAATACACGGTGGAACTGGAAAAAATCTTAAACAGTGACGGAACAACGTTCTATGATCCGGAAACCAGCAATGTTGATCTGAGTGATATATTTGGAGCAAAAACAACGAATGCTACACTTGGAACATACAGCCAGGTTCAGAGTGGTTATTACTATGATTCTGCTAACGATAAATTCTATGTAGGAAGTGATGCAACTGGTACAGAAATTACATGGAACGGTACAGCATTTGCAGATCAGGCAGGTAGTACCTACAGCCTCAAACAGGTATACGGAATTTCAGATGCAATGGTTTCAAAGATTGGAGGCGGTCAGGCAACAGCTGCAATCGCAAATGGAACACTGACGATTTCCGGAGATGTAACTGATTACGCGATCGACTTCAGCACAAAAGATGGTACATTTACAGGAGTCGGTGCAAGAACGTCAAACAATAAGACAAACACAGTTACACTTAATATGAGTAAACTTGGAAACAATCCGACACAGTTTGACAATATTACAATTGATTTCTCCGGTCTGAAAGATGCAAACAATGGTGGTAAATCCACAGCGGTTATGTCTACAGGATCTATAGATGATGGTGTGACAGGCAAAGGAAAGAAATTAGGTGCCATGATCGGTATTTCCATCGACAACAATGGTCTTATCACAGGTACTTATGATAACGGTAATACAGAGACACTTGGACAGATTGCTGTAGCACAGTTTGCAAATGCATCCGGTCTTGAAAAAGTGGGAGAGAACTGCTACCGTACGACCTTAAACTCCGGTGAATTTGATGGAATCGGTGTTGAGATCTCTGCAGACGGAAGTTCCATGACATCCGGAGAACTTGAGATGTCAAACGTTGACCTCTCAACGGAGTTTACACAGATGATCATTACACAGCGTGGATTCCAGGCGAACTCACGTATCATCACAACGTCAGATACACTGTTAGAGGAACTGGTTAACCTGAAACGTTAATGTAATGTAAGAAAAAACAATATTTATGTAAAACCTGTCTTAAAATATCGAAACAGGTTTTACACAGGCAGTTACATATGTTATACTGAACATTGTGGCCGGTTTCAAAACCGACCGGTCACAATAAAAATCTGTTGACTGGCAATGGAGGAATGATTACGATATGATCGAAGTGACACGGTTGAATGGAACAACAGTATTAATCAATTCGGATCTGATTGAAACGGTGGAGGAAACTCCGGACACAGTTATTTCTCTTACAACAGGTAGAAAGTTTATTGTAAAAGAAAGTAGACAAGAGGTCAAAAATTTAGTAAAATCATATAAAAGGGATATTTTTACAAATGGCCTTTTAAGAGAAGAATAAGTCCCACGGATGGGATTTTACAATATGAAAAATCAAGGATGGTAGGTGGAAAAAGTGGATATAGCATCAATAGTAGGTATGTTATTAGGCGTTGTAATGTTTGTGTTTGGTGTACTTTCCAACGGAGGTGTTGCAAGTTTACACTCCATGTGGGATACGGCATCATTCATTATTACAATAGGAGGTTCCATAGCAGGTACGCTTGCATCTTTTAAATTGGCGGATTTTATCAATGGTATAAAGTCAATAAAGTTGATTTTTAAGGATGAGGTTCAGGATCCGGCAGTTGTCATCAAGCAGATCATTTCACTGTCGAATACAGCGAGAAAAGAAGGACTTCTGGCATTGGAAGAAGCCGCAAACGGGATTGAAGATGATTTCCTGAAAAAAGGAATTATGCTTGTTGTAGATGGTACAGATCCGGAACTGGTAAGAGGAATCATGGAGACAGACTTAGCCTGTGTCGAGAGCAGACATAAAGCTAAAATTGCTGTCTGGGAGAAATGGGCTGAATTAGGTCCTGCCTGGGGTATGATCGGTACCCTGATCGGATTGATCCTCATGTTGCAGAACATGGAAGATGCATCCACAATCGGACCGGCGATGGCAACAGCGCTTGTTACAACATTGTATGGTTCATTACTTGCAAACTGGTTATGTAACCCGATTGCAGGTAAGTTAAAACTGAATAATGATAATGAAATGATGATGAAGGAAATTTCCGTGGAAGGTATTCTGTCAATTCAGGCAGGAGAGAATCCGCGTGTTATAGAAGAAAAACTGAAATCATTCCTTGCACCTTCGGCGCGTAATACAGCGCAGGAAAGCGAGGCTGGAGGTGAAGAATAGTGAAAAGAAAGCCTGATGAACCAAAAGGATCACCGGCATGGATGAATACATTTGCAGATCTGATGAACCTACTGTTATGTTTCTTTGTATTGTTATTCTCTATGTCAACGGTAGATGCAGAAAAGTTTGAAAAAATGGTGGCTTCCTTTCAGAATACATTTAGTATTCTTCCCAATGGAGGATCTTCTATTGGAGATGGAACTCTGATATCATCCGGTGTGAGCCAGCTTGAAATGTTAGATTCTTATTATAAAGACAAAGCGAACTCTAAATCGGATCAGGAAACAGACGAAGAGAATGATGTAGTGGAAGAATATAAAGAACAGGCACTTGAAGAATCAGAAAAGATGTCTGAACAATTAGAGGATGCCATTGCAAGGTATGGAATTCAGGATCAGGTAGAAGTTGATTTTAATGCACAGTATGTCATGCTTAATATGAATGGAGCTCTTTTATTTGACTCCGGGCATGCAGAAATCCGGTCAGAAGCATATCCGCTGATTGATAAGCTGGGCAAACTGATCGAACCTTATCAGGATAATATTATAGAAGTAGAAGGACACACGGACAATGTACCGATCCATTCTGCAAAATATGAAGACAATGACGTGCTTTCATTTTACAGGGCACGGGCGGTTACAGATTACTTGAGAGATATTACAACAGTGGAACCCGCACACTTGAAAGCGTCTGGAAGAGGTGAGTATGTGCCTATTGCAGATAATACAACGCAGGAGGGAAGAGCAAGAAACCGCCGCGTTATTATAAAAATATATAATTCTTATAGTTCAGACTTTAATTGAACAGGAAGGTAGCATTATGAAAAAGAATCTGATAACAGTAATTATTCTGGCACTGGTTTTAGCAAATCTTATTTTGACAGCAATTCTTGTGTTCACGATTATTCCGCAGACAAAAAAATCAAATCAACTGATTGATCAGGTATGTTCTGCAATTAATCTGGAACTTCAGAGCGGAGAAAATACGCCGGACACACCGGAAGTGCCAATCGAAGACATTGAAACCTATAAGATTACCGATGGATTTACCGTGAATTTAAAACAGAGCGATGATGGCAAACAACACTATGCCGTATTTTCAGTCAGTCTGTCTTTGAATACCAAGAGTGACGGATATAAGACCTATGGGGGATCGGAAGGGCTTGCTGCAAAAGAAACAATTATCCAGAGTGAGATCAACACGATCGTAAATGGATATACATTAGATGAGTTTGATGCAAATGGCTATCAGAATGTAAAAGACGATATATTAAAATCAATGCAGGATATGTTTGGAGGTTCAGACTTCATCGTTGGTGTAAACTTCTCAAGCGTTCAGACGGAATAGACCCAAATATTGTGTTAGGTGGTGAGAAAGAATGGGTGAAGTCTTATCTCAAAATGAGATAGATAGTTTGCTCAAAGCGTTAAGCAGTGGTGAACTTGATGTAGATGAAATGAAAGATGAAGATAAGAAACAGGTCAAGAATTATGATTTTGCCCGTCCTGCAAAGTTTTCCAAGGAACATCTACGAACGTTAGAGATTATCTTTGAACATTATGGAAGACTTTTGTCAACCAATCTTCCTGTGTATTTGCGAAAAAATGTCCAGGTTGAGGTAATGAACTCAGAGGCGGTTACATATTCAGAATTTTCAAATGCGTTATCAAATCCTGTATTGCTTGGAATTGTAAATGCATCCCCATTAAATGGCAGCATAATCATTGAAATGGCAGAAAATCTTGGCTATGTTATAGTGGACAGGATGCTTGGCGGGAAAGGAGTGCCTTTGGACAGACCAAGGGATTTTTCCGAAATTGAGCTGTTGATTATTGAACGTATATTTAATGTGGCGGTCAATCTTTTGGTGGAACCGTGGGAAAGCGTATGCGAATTAGAACCCCGGTTGGAACGTATTGAGACAAATTCACAGTATGCGCAGATTATATCGCCGACAGAGATGATTGCGCTGGTAACACTTAATATTAAGATTGGTGATGTGGAGGGACTGTTAAATGTATGCCTTCCATATCTGACGCTAGAAAGCATCATGGACAAATTGAATACCAAATACTGGTATTCGAGTTTGCAGGAAAAAGATGAGCAACAGTATACAGAAACGATCGAGGCGCTTATCTCAAAAGCACCAATGCCGATCAAAGCTGTGCTTGGTAACAGTTCCATTTCAGTGAATGACTTTTTGGGACTGCAGGTAGGAGATATTATCCGACTGGATACAAAGGTGGATCAGGAACTGAGTGTCTTTGTTGGAAGTATAAAAAAATTTACTGCTCTGCCGGGAGAAGCCGGTGATGACTATGCAGTAAGAATTACATCAGTGATTAGGGAGGAGCAGTAAGATGGATGGAACGATGTCACAGGAAGAAATCAATGCTTTACTGAATAATCCTTCAGGTACAGATGAAAATCCGGAAAATACATTGACAGATCAGGAAAAAGATGCGATTGGTGAAATTTCAAACATCAGTATGGGAACGGCAGCAACAACACTGTTTTCACTGGTAAACCGTAAGGTTGAGATTTCCACCCCGGTGGTTGCATTTGCAAACTGGAGTGACATATGTGACGCATATGAAAAGCCATGTGTATTTATACGAATTGCGTATACCGTGGGATTGGATGGAAGTAATATTCTTGTATTAAAGGAACATGATGTAAAAGTCATCACTGACCTGATGATGGGTGGTGATGGAACAAATACAGATGGAGAACTTGGAGAACTTCACCTGAGTGCCATCAGCGAGGCGATGAACCAGATGATGGGCTCAGCGGCAACATCATTATCTTCGATGTTGAACAAGGTAATTGATATCAGCCCGCCAAGTGCAGATCTGATTGATTTACAGCAGACAATCGATGAAAGTCAGATTGATGAGTTCCTTGCAGGAGAGTTTGTAAAGATTTCATTCCGGTTAGAGATTGGTGATCTTGTTGATAGTGAGATCATGCAGTTGTATCCTATTTCTTTTGCAAAAGAAATGTGTGTAAATGTAACAAGCAATATGGAAGAAGACAGTAATTCCACTGCAGGAGTGAGTGAAACAGAGAATACCCAGAGTACACCGGCATCTCAACCGGCGCCTGCACCGCAGCCACAGCCTCAGGTGGCAGCAACGCAGCCAATGATGGGACAGCCGATGATGGGGCAGCCAATGATGGGGCAGCCGATGATGGGACAACCAATGATGGGTCAGGAGATGTCGCAGATGTATGGACAACAGCAGGTAAATGTGCAGCCGGCACAGTTTCAGGCATTTACTGGAGCAGTACCGGGGAATTTTCAACCGGAAAATATTGATTTGATTATGGATGTACCACTTGAAGTTACGGTAGAACTTGGAAGAACTTCCAAATCAATCAAAGAAATACTTGATTTTACACCGGGAACCATTATAGAATTAAACAGGATTGCCGGTGAACCAATTGATGTTCTGGTAAATGGTAAGTTCGTAGCCAAAGGTGAGGTAGTAGTAATTGAAGAAAGCTATGGTATACGAATTACTGAAATTATAAAATAAAAAATAAAAAGAAGAGTTAAAGATAGGAGAGAAAATTATGGCTAAGGTTATGATTTGTGATGATGCTGCATTTATGAGAATGATGATTAAGGACATTCTGACAAAGAATGGCTATGAAATTGCAGCGGAAGCTGAAAATGGTGCGATTGCGGTAGAAAAATACCCGGATGCAAAACCAGATCTGGTATTGATGGATATTACTATGCCGGACATGGATGGTATTCAGGCACTTAAGAAAATCAAAGAGCTTGATCCGAATGCAAATGTTATCATGTGTTCTGCAATGGGACAGCAGGCAATGGTTATTGAAGCAATTCAGTCAGGGGCAAAGGATTTCATTGTGAAACCATTCCAGGCTGAGCGTGTACTTGAGGCAGTAAAAAAAGTAGTGGGCTAATATGATTTTATTGAGCGCTTCTTTTCGAAGTCTGATGCAGCTGATCGGAGTACTGGTTATATTTGTGTTTGTTTTGATTATTACCTACTTTACGACAAAGTGGGTAGGTGGTTTTCAAATGACACAGATGTCAAAAGGAAATCTGATGGTTCTTGAGACAATCCGGATTGCAAATGGTAAATTTTTACAGCTTGTCAAGGCGGGAGATCAGTATTTTGTAATTGCTGTGGGCAAGGATGAAGTAACAAAGGTTACAGAACTTACAGAAGATCAGTTATCAGTCCAGACATCGAATGATATGAAAAATTCACAGGAAAGCTTTCAGGAGATATTGAGTAAACTGAAAGATCATTTTCCTAAAAAACAGGATTGATGGAATTATGACAAGATTAAAAAAGACATATTGTATACTGTCATTAATATTCGCAATAGCGGTATTTGTGGCGGTGTTGTTTGCCGCACAGGACAGAACAACTGTTTATGCAGCCTCCATGGATCCAGACAGTATAAACTCTTTGGATAACACGGCAGATAGTGCCGCAGGTTCAGACAGCGAGTCTGGAAGCAAAAGAGGTTTGTCCATCTCAATAAATAATGATGAGGCGGGAGTTGCTTCAGAAGTACGTGCATTACTGTTACTGACAATTATTGCAGTGTCACCATCGCTTTTGATTATGCTTACGTCATATACCAGAATCGTAATTGTACTTCATTTTTTAAGGACAGCAATCGGAACACAGACAGCGCCACCAAACCAGATATTGATAGGACTGGCATTGTTTTTAACATTCTTTATCATGTGGCCGACATTTCAGCAGATCAATGAGAATGCGATCACACCATTGGATAATGGAGACATTACAATGGAAGAAGCATTAAAAGAAGCAGAGAAACCGATTCGCCAGTTTATGTATGGACAGGTACAGCGAAAAGACGTTAAACTTTTCGTGGATATGGCTGGTGACAGTTATGATATTGACAGTGCTGCACTTGAGAAGGAGTATGAAGAATCAGGGCAGAGTGCATATGATGCGATCCCGATGACAATTATGATTCCATCGTTTATAATCGGGGAACTGAGACAGGCATTTATTATGGGATTTGTTATTTATATCCCATTTATTGTAATTGATATGGTAGTGGCATCCGTGCTTATGTCAATGGGTATGATGATGCTTCCACCGACGACAATTTCGCTGCCGTTTAAAATATTGCTGTTTATACTGGCAGATGGATGGAATCTTGTAATAGGAAGCGTAGTAAAGACATTTTATTGATGTCCATAGAATGTTCACTGGATGTGCTTTCTATGATAGACACAGATCACGTTAGATACAGATAGTAAAGAGGTGAGGACGAGATGACAGAAGGACAGGTACTTGATGTAGCGAAAGAAGCGATTTATACAATTATAATCTGTTCAGCTCCGATGTTACTCATTTCATTGGTGGTTGGTTTGATTGTCAGCATTTTCCAGACGGTTACATCAATTCAGGAACAGACACTGACATTTGTTCCTAAAATTATAGCAGTATTTGTTGGACTCATGATTTTTGGATCATGGATTCTTACAAATCTGACAGAATTCGTGACGACATTATGGTCGAATTTTAGTATGTATCTCGGTTAGGATGATCTATGTTAGAATATACGTTTTCATTGGCTAATTTTGAAATACTGATATTAATATTGGTTCGCATATCCTGTTTTGTTTATATTGCCCCATTTTTTGGAACAAAAAATGTACCCGCACAGGCAAAGATCGGTTTTTCTTTTTTTGTTGCACTTTTGGTGTATGGTTTTGTTGATAAGACGGCAATCGAGTATACAGGTTTGATTGGATATGCGATAATAGTGTTAAAAGAGGGAATTACAGGGTTGCTGATTGGACTTGCTGCAAACATTTGTAATTCCATTATTTTATTTGCGGGAAATATTATTGATATGGATATTGGGTTATCCATGGTAACTGAGTTTGATCCCACAATGAATACACAGGTGACGATTACCGGAAATCTGTACAATTATTTTATACTTCTTCTTTTGATCGCAACAGATATGCATCATGTAATTTTGCAGGCTGTAGTGGATTCTTTTACAGTAATTCCAATCAATGGTCAGATTTTTAACTGGGACTCACTGGCAAGCTCCATGACACAGTATATGACAGATATGTTTGTAATAGGGTTCCGGATTTTTCTTCCGGTATTTGCCTGCATGATGATCTTAAACTGCATTCTGGGTATTCTGGCAAAGGTTGCACCGCAGATGAACATGTTTGCAGTTGGTATGCAGATGAAGATACTGGTTGGCCTGGGAGTTTTATTCCTGACAATTTCCTTATTACCTGGAATTGCCAGTTTTATATTTACCGAAATGAAAAAAATGATGGTTTTATTTATAGAGGGAATGTACTAAGGTGGAATGGAAAGACAGATTGCTATTTGCATATGATCTTCAGTGGTTCGCAAAAGATGGACCCGGAGGAGAAAAAACAGAGCCGGCAACGGAGAAGAAGTTAAGAGAAGCGAGAGAGGATGGTAAGGTTGCAAAGAGTAAGGAACTTACCGCAGCATTTGATCTGATCGTACTTTTTCTTGTTTTAAAAGTTTTTATTTCGTGGATTGGTAACGGATTTTTAGGAGTTTTTTATTATGTATATAAGCTGATGCCTGATTTTGTGGGTATCAATGCGATGGAATCTTCTACAAAGGAGATCACTTCCTTTCTACATAATGTATATATAGAAATGTTTCAGATGGCAGCTCCATTTTTTATATTTGGGGTTGTTGTGACAGCACTTGTAAATATCCTTCAGGTTGGGTGGAAAGTTACGGCAAAGCCATTGAAACCTAAGGGAGATAAATTTAATCCGCTTAACGGATTTAAACGTATTTTTTCAAAAGATTCTTTATTTGAGCTGCTTAAATCTATTTTAAAAATAGGTTTGATCATATATGTTGCTTATACATCCATAAAGGGTGAGGCAAATGATATTTTTATTTTATATGACATACCGCTGAAGCAGGCAGTTGTATTGTGCGGGAATGTTATCATTAATGCAGGTTTTAAAATCAGCCTTGTTTATCTGGTGGTCGGAATTGCGGACTTTATATATCAGAAACATCGTTTTAATGAAGATATGAAGATGACCAAACAGGAATTAAAGGATGAATATAAAAATACAGAGGGAAATCCTGAAATTAAGGGAAGACAGAGACAACGTATGAGAGAGGCTTCCCAGAGACGAATGATGCAGGATGTACCAAAAGCGGATGTGGTTATCACGAACCCGACACATCTGGCAGTTGCGATCAAATATGATGCCGAGGTGTCAAAGGCTCCGATTGTTATCGCAAAAGGAGAAGATTATCTTGCACAGAAAATTCGTGAGAAAGCAAAAGAAAACCACATTGAAATTGTTGAAAATAAACCGTTGGCAAGAATGTTATATGCAAATGTAGATATAGGCGCAGAAATACCACCTGAATTGTATCAGGCAGTAGCGGAAATTCTTGCTATGGTATATAATATGAGAAACAGGGAGGATAGGTCATGAAGAAAGCTGACATAGGTGTTGCACTGTATCTACTGGCTGCAGTCATCTTTTTTATAGTGCCAATCAGTTCCAATTTGCTCGATGTTATGCTGGCACTGAATATTTCAATTGCGTTGATAGTTCTTTTTAATACATTGTTTGTAAAAGAAGTACTGGATATGTCTTTTTTCCCGACATTACTTTTGTTTACAACAATTTTTCGAATTTCCCTGAATGTATCTTCAACACGACTGATTTTAACCACTGGTGCCCCGGGTAATGTTGTACAGACATTCGGTCAATTTGTTGGTGGTGGTGACCTGATCGTCGGTGCCATCGTATTTATCATCCTGGTTATCATCCAGTTTGTTGTCATTAATAAAGGTTCTGAACGTGTTGCTGAGGTGACAGCGAGATTTACACTTGATGCGATGCCTGGTAAACAGATGGCAATCGATGCTGATTTAAATACCGGAGCGATTACGGAAAAACAGGCAAAGGAACGAAGAAATAAGATTCAGGAAGAGTCCGCATTCTTTGGTTCCATGGATGGTGCTACCAAGTATGTAAAAGGAGATGCAGCTGCTGGTCTTATCATCACGTTTGTAAACCTTGCAGGTGGAACTATCATGGGTATACTGCGAGGCGGAATGAATTTTCAGGAAGCTATTGAACATTATGGTGTACTTACAATCGGTGATGGACTTTCTTCTCAGATTCCATCTCTTCTGATTTCACTTGCAACTGGTATTCTTGTCACAAAAGCTTCTAAGGAAGCAGATTTTTCCAATATTCTGGTCAGCCAGTTATTTGGTATTCCCAAGGTACTTTATATTGTAGGTACCACACTGGCGATTTTGGGAATTGCAACACCGCTAAATACTTTATTGTTTCTTGCGTTTGGTGCAACTTTTATTATTGCGGGAAGGCAGGTCGACAAGAATATCGGTATTGAGAGTATAGAAGAAGAAGTCAATACGGCGGAAACAGAAGCGGAAGAGATACGAAAACCGGAAAATGTTGTGTCACTGCTTCAGGTTGATCCGATTGAACTTGAATTCGGATATGGTATTATTCCATTGGCAGATGTAAACCAGGGAGGAGATTTGCTGGATCGTGTTGTTATGATACGAAGACAGATCGCCCTTGAACTTGGTACTATAGTACCTATCATACGTTTGAGAGATAATATTCAGTTAAATCCGAATCAATATATTATTAAGATAAAAGGAGTGCAGGTGACGGAAGGAGAAATCCTTTTTGATCATTATATGGCAATGAATCCAGGTTATGTAGAGGAGGAGATTACCGGTATTCCTACGTTTGAACCTTCTTTCCACCTTCCGGCGATCTGGATTACGGAAAGCCAGCGTGAACGTGCGGAGAGTCTGGGATATACGGTTGTTGATCCGCCGTCGATTATTGCAACGCATTTGACAGAGGTGATCCGGTCACATATTGCAGAACTGCTTACCAGACAGGATGTACAGAATCTTGTCAATAATCTGAAAGAAAGCAATCCGGTACTTGTGGACGAGCTGATTCCTAAAATGCTTGGTCTTGGTGAAGTTCAGAAGGTATTACAGAATCTGTTGGATGAGGGAATTTCAATCCGCGATCTTCTGACAATTTTTGAAACGCTTGCAGATCATGCAGCGACAACGAGAGACACGGATGTTTTGACAGAATATGTACGTCAGAGTTTAAAGAGAGCCATTTCCAGCAAGTACTTTCCTGCAAATGAGACAACCAGCGTCATAACGCTGGATCCGAAGGTTGAGCAGGAAATTATGGCTTCCGTAAAGCAGACAGAGCAGGGAGCATATCTTACACTTGACCCGGAGACAACAAAAGCGATCATGAACTCTGTACAGAATGAAGTGACGAAACTTGAAAACATGGGCAAAACGCCAATCGTGATCACATCTCCAATTGTTCGAATGTACTTTAAAAAATTGACGGAAGATTACTTTAAGGATTTGATTGTAGTTTCATATAATGAAATTGAATCAAATGTAGAATTACAGTCAGTAGGGATAATCAGCAGGGATGGTGACAAGTAAAATGACTATAAATAAGTATCAGGGAAAAACAAAAGAAGAGGCAATCGAAAAAGCAAAACAGGAACTTGGTGAAGGCGCGGTTGTGATGAATGTAAAGGAAATCAAACCAACAGGGATGTTTAAAGCCTGGAAGAATTCCGTGTTTGAGGTTACGGCTGCAAAAGAAGAAAAGGAAAATTTTGCAGATCCGAGACAGGTCGCTGATCTGACAGCAAAGACCGTACAGACATTGAATCTGGCGGCAGATGAGAACATCAGTCCAAAAGATTTTTTAAGTGACAGAACACCAGATATCCTGTCAGGGCGTCATATAAATGCGCCAGAGCTGCATGCAAAAGACGGATTAGAAAAAAGACTGGAGAATCTTTCTAATATTCTGGAAAAACAGTTGTCAGCAGAGGAAAACAGACAGAAAGAAGTAGAGGAAGAAGAAAAAGAGCATCCGGTTGTAAATCCGGAGGGATTGCAGTTTATAAAAATGCTTTACAGGACATTGCTGGAAAATGAAGTAAACGAAAAGTATGTGAATCAGATCTTAGATGAAGCAGAGAAAGTGATGCACAGTGGAAGCAGTGTGGATGTAATATTGTCTAATGTATACCAGAAAATGATCTTAAAATTAGGACAGCCGGATACAATCTGTACTTCAGGGAAAAAACCAAGAATTATTTTCTTTGTTGGTCCGACAGGCGTTGGAAAAACAACCACGATTGCTAAGATTGCATCCAAGTATAAGCTGGAGATGGGAATGAAGATAGCATTCCTGACAGCGGATACATATCGTATTGCGGCTACAGAACAACTGCGTGTGTATGCAAATATTCTGGATGCACCAATGAGTATCATTTATTCATCCGAGGAGATGAATGCAGCAATCGAGAGAGTCGGTGAGTATGATCTTATTTTTGTTGATACGGCAGGTTTTTCACATAAGAATGATGAACAGTGTAATGACATGAAAAAAATGCTTGCGGGACTTGATGAAGCATATGAAAGAGAGGTATATCTGGTAGTAAGTGCAACAACCAAGTATAAGGATCTCTTGGAAATTGCAGACCGCTATAAGGAGATTGCTGATTACAAGCTGATATTTACAAAGCTGGATGAAACAGAGGCATATGGTAATATTTATAATATTAAAATATATTCTGGAGCACCGCTTTCCTATATGACAAATGGACAAAATGTACCAGATGACATAGAGGAATTTAATACACAAAAAATAGTAAAACAACTTCTGGGAGGCAGATAATGATATGGATCAGGCTCAAAATCTCAGAAATGTAATTAAAATAAAAAACAAAATTTAATT
>ERZ779865.859-NODE-859-length-24895-cov-3.392029_pt1 | contig 24895 bp, 19 predicted proteins | sample MGYA00433088_ERZ779865 | MGnify/ENA primary metagenome ERZ779865 (study PRJEB29588, sample SAMEA2151703) | human gut metagenome | biome: human gut; feature: human-associated habitat; material: faeces | place: Denmark | collected 2008/2010 ... | reverse complement strand
GGATCCTTCGGTGTGCCGAGGGATCCTTTCTTTTGCATGCTTTTCTGCGAGACAAAAAATCATCGGAGGAAAAATATATGAAAAATTTCTTTACAAAATTGAAATGGGTGTTAATCAGTGCAGCGTGCGTATGTTTTGCGGTTACGGGTTATTTGAAAACATTTCGCCCGTCGGCGGAAAGTGCAGCGGAACCGGGAGATAATGTTGCGATTCCCGTAGACATGTATTTGATCGCGGGGCAGTCGAACGCTGCCGGGTATTCGCCCGTATACGATAATGAAACGGAAACATTCGAAAATGTTTGGTATGCGGGAATGACTGAAAAAACGCTTCGGAGCGATCGTGAGTCGTATTCTTCCAATTCTATGGCCTCTTTTGCTTCGTTCAAACGCTCTGTAAAGGCAGGACTTGGCAACAACGGAAGCAGAATCGGTCCGGAATACGGCATGGCTTCTGTGTTAAACGAAATGTATGCCGATGAAAATAGAAAAGCAATGATATTTAAAACGGCGGCAGGCGGTACATCTTTGTTGGATACCACGCTCGAACTTTCCGATTTGTACGGCAACTGGTATCCGCGTTCGCTGTGGGCTGAAGGATACACTCCGAACATTGAAACTTGTTCTGCGGGAAATGACGCAACGGGACTTTTGTACCGACTGTTTATCGAAAATTTCAGGCACGTTTACGGCGAATTGATCGAAAACGGCTATGCACCCGTTGTAAAGGGGATGGCATGGATGCAAGGATGTACGGATTTGTACGGCAGCCTTGATGATTATGCTTTTACATTAAAAACTTTTATTTGCGATTTAAGAAATGATCTTGCAGAGATTACCGGAGATCAAAGCCTAAAAAATATGCCGTTTGTAATCGGAGAGATCGCCACAACGTTTAACGGTAATCCGAATAAGTATGCAGTGAAAATGGACGAATGTCAAAGAAAGGTTGCCGAAGAATTGGGTGAGGGGGTAAGTACCGTGCTGACGAGCGACCTTATAATAGTGGATAAAAACGATAAACCGGCAACGGGGTGTCCCGATCGGTTTCACTTCTGCTTTAATGATGCCGTAACGCTTGGTAAACGCTTCGGAGAAAAGATTGTCGAGTTAAGCGGGGAAAGACTTGTGACGGTTTCTGCCGAACAGGGAACGGTAAAGACTTTGAAACAAGCCGATAATGTAATTTTTACATTAATTCCGGATAAACATTATAAATTAAAAAAATTTACGGTATGCGGTACGGACGTGACCGATAAAGTGAAAAACAATATTTATACGTTGGCGAATGCGCCGTTACGCGTGTATGTCGAAGCCGTATTTGATGAGGCGGAGCGGCTGAAATTGGAATTTGCCGATCTCGGTAACGCGGCGGGTTTTGTAAACACGACTAAGTACGGTTACGAAGGCGATCTCCTATCGGTGAAAATTTACGTAAACGAGGGATATACTTTGGAAAAGGTGATGTTTAACGGCGAGCAGATGCGATACAACGCCGAAACGAAAGAATATGAAATTCTTTTGACATGCTCGGGCAAAATTGAAGCTGTGATAACGAAAAACGGCGATAACGCCTCAGACGGCAACGGAGATTCCGAAGAAAAAAAGGGATGCGGCGGCATGATTCGTATCGGTACAACAGTAGGTATTGCCGTGTGCGCGGCGGTGGCATGTATGCCGGTTTTAATCAAGAAAAAACATAGACGGACGTAAGGGAGCGAAACAAGGGAAAACTTTTATCTCTTTACATATAAGTCGGATATTTTATTTTTAGAATTTGATCATCGTAATATTTTAAGCCCCTACCGGATTTTTCGGTAGGGGCTTCATGTTAAGCAAAAACGATTTATTCGTCTGTGGATGAGTCAGCGAAAAAAGCGTTGCGGTATTCGCGCGGCGTTAGGCCCATGCGTTTTTTAAATAACGTACGAAAATAATTCAAGTCGATAAATTCGCAATCCCGCGCAATCGTTTCGATTTTCTCGCGATCTCCCGCATCGTAAGTATGAAAATTTCGGCAAGCTGCACGCGGATAATTTCCGTGTATCCGCCTTGCATGCGCTCCGTTTCCGATGTTATGCTAAGCAACAGAGATATCTGGTTGGATTTGATTCTGAAAAGAATCTTAAAAAATGCACCGATTGGAGTAAAATCGATAAAAAGGAATACCTTACGGCAATGCAAGAGAGTCCCGTGGATTCATCGCATATTTACGAACTTATAAAAAGCGCATTGACCGACGATATAAATAATCGAGAAATCTTTATGAAAGGAGTCGACTACTCTTATTATTACGAACAAGTTGATTAAAGTAAGAAACCATGTCAAATTCGAGCAAATACAGCATGGATGGTATAATTAAGTAAAGAAAAGCTCTGTTAGGAATGAATTATCTTTGAAATATTGCTGTACGGCAATTCGTTTTAGGTGAATCATTGTCCACCATCTTTGTAGTACGAAAAAGCTACAAAACATAAAAAGCACAAGATTTAGTAGGTCTTGTGCTTTTTTGTTACCATATCTTGTGGTTCGCGCCCTTCGCGGAATATTTGAATTTAGGAGCTGCATTTTGACCTATTTTTCAAAAAACAGGACTTGAACTGACGACTTCGTTTTAATCCCCGCCTGACACCTACAATTTAATACAAATCTTTTAAGAGAGAACAAGGATAAATGTTCTCTCTTTTTTTATGCCGTTTCGAGGGGTGATTTCCTATTTACGGTGAGAAAAATTATAATAATAACAGTAAATCGAAAGGAGTTTTCAATGAAATACAAAGATTGGTTGGATGTATGGTTTGCGAATTACATAGAGCCTTCGTCTAAAACGAAAACGTGCGAAAGATATTCAGAGATTATCGAAAAGCACTTGAAGGTAAAGTTGGGCGAGTACGAGCTTGAGGAACTGTCGCCCATAGTCATACAGAAGTATATTACCGAACTTATGCAGTCGGGCAATCTGACAACCGGAAAGGGATTGGCGGCTAATTCCGTAAACGGGATCATTACGGTTATTCAGAACTCTCTGAAACTTGCGTATACGCTTGGAGAACTGAAAGAGTACACGACAGACAAAATCAGACGACCAAAAACGAAAGAGAAAGATGTATCGTGTTTTTCGCTTGCCGAACAGAAGAAGATAGAACAGGCGGCGTTGTCGAATAAGAAACGGAAATTCATCGGGATCGTGATTTGTCTTTATTCGGGTTTGCGTATCGGAGAATTGCTTGCGCTTACTTGGGCAGATATTGATTTCACGAAAGGAACGCTTGCGGTGAACAAAACTTGCCACGACGGGCGAGATGAAAAAGGGAATCTTTGCCGAATTACAGACTTGCCGAAAACAACTTCTTCCAAAAGAATGATTCCGCTTCCGAAGCAGTTGCTTCCCGTTTTAAGAGAATATAAAAGGAAAAGCATTTCGGAGTATGTTGTGGAATCGGAAAATGGAGAACCACCTACGGTGCGATCTTATCAGAGAACCTTTGAACTTTTGCAAAAGCGTTTGCATATCGAGCGTAAAGGTTTCCACTCGCTTCGGCATACGTTTGCTACACGCGCTTTGGAATGCGGAATGGACGTGAAAACATTGGCGGAGATATTGGGGCATAAAAACGCCACAGTAACGCTGAACAGATACGCCCATTCGCTTATGGAACACAAGCAGGATATGATGAATAAGCTCGGCAAAATTTTCAACTAAAAAAGCCGTCTGTTAAAGCAATAGACGGCTTAAATATCATATTCATTATACCATAAAACGGTAGTAAAGTCAATGTGCAATGCTTTCGCGCGGTAAGAAAAGTAATAAAATTCGTAAATACTCTCGATAGGTGTCCGAAGTCTATGGTTTTGTTCACCTATTGCTTTAATAGGCGAACAAAATTCTGCGAGATAATTCACCTATCGGGAGGCATTGAATTGGATATTTTTCGGGTTTCATTTATAGGTCATAGAGTAGTGGACGAATATCGGCAAGTCGAGGAAGAACTTGACGAGGTAATCGAATTGCTGCACCGTAAATATGGGTTTATAGACTTTAACGTGGGACGAAACGGTGAGTTTGATGACCTTGCTACACAAGCCGTCAGACGATTCCGAAGAGAATGGGAAGAGTGGTGCGAGCTTACACTTGTTGAACCGTATCCCGTGGCGAATTTGGATATTATAGAGAAGTCTTATGATAGCGTTATTATCCCGACCGATAGGAAGTGCCATTACAAAGCGGCGATAGGGGAACGCAACAAATGGCTTGCCGAGAACTGTGATATGATGATCGTCTATATCAAGCGTGATTATGGCGGTGCGTATAAATGCTATAAGTACGCACAGGAACTCGGCGTGCCGATTATGAATATAGCGGATAATATCAAGAATCAAGGCAAAATTTAGGCATCTGCAACGAGTTTGAGATGTTAGAGATAGAATGAATAAGGAACGAAATAAAGCCGCCTATTCGTGTAATAGGCGAACAATCGAAAGTTCAGCGTTCATCTATCGAAAAGATTTATGAAAAAATGCGAGATTTTCATTCTCGCAAAAAGGGGTTTATATTGACCTTTCTTCTTTTTTATGGTATAATATAGCATAGGAAAAGCCGCCTATTACACGAATAGGCGAACAATAAAAATTATTTTTGTACACCTATTGCTTGAAACGCGGTAGGCGGTACTGATAATTTTTTCGGGTATAAGGTGAATCAGATGGTACTGAATAATAGGACGAATACGAATAGCCCGTATGCACATTCAGGCTCTTTGACAAGAGAGCAATTTCTGTTTTTTGAAATGCGGACGACGGCGAAATTGATGATAGAGGGCTTGACGGACGAAGAAATATATGAGCGTATATACAGCGAGAATTTATTTCAGTTTCCCACAGAGAAATCAATCAAGTTGATAACGTCAGGTTGTATTAGAAGATTAAAGGCATTAAACAATGAAAAACTTGTCGAAGCGTTAGCAACTCGTCCTACCGATGAAGCAAAACAGATTTGCTTATACGCAATGATGAAGCAAAGTCGCCTTGTTTGGGATTTTATGATTCAGGTCGTGGGCGAAAAATTCAGATTAAAAGATATGTCGTTCGGAAAGATGGAAGCAAGCGTTTTTCTAATGCGGTTGCAAGAACAGGATGATTACGTTGCGTCTTGGTCGCCGTCAACCATCGACAAGATACGGCAAGTGCTGATAAAAATATTGGTCGAAAACGAATATCTCGATAATACGAACTCGGATTACCTTAATCCGGTATTGATTTCAAGAGTATTGGAAGATGGTATCAGAGAGAACGGCGATGAAATCGCGTTCCCGGCTTTTAATTTCTTTGAATAGGAGTTGCATTATGGGCGACATAAACGAGAGATTGGATAGGTTAAAGCTAAAAATACAGACCGAAGATTTCCTTTGGGGCAAAGGATTAAGTAACGAGGTTAATATATGGATCTTTTGTTATGAACCGACGGAAGAGATGACGGTACATAATTTTGTCGAAGGGCTTATAGTTGAACAAAACTTAAAGTGCCGCGTTCACAGTTTTAACCTTTACGAAGTGTTTTTAGATATATGCCGCAAGAAGAATATTCTTTCCAAAATCCCCGCAATGGAAGAAAAGAAAGGGAAAGACTATCTGCTTCGCCAAATGCACTCGATTACAACCGAATCTGCGTTTATCAATCAAATGAATTTTGAACCGCAAACGCGCGGAACGGATATGATTCTTCTGTCGGGAGTAGGCGACGTATTCCCGTTTATGAGAGTTCATTCCTTATTGGAAGCAATGCAACCGCATTTTTCAAATATACCGATTCTTGTGTTGTATCCCGGAAAATTCGAGGACGCGCAACTGAAACTGTTCAATAAGTTGAAACCGAACTCGTATTACAGAGCGTTCAATATCATTTAGGAGGAGAAAACGATGATTATTCGCAACTTATTTCAAGAAGATATAAATCGTCAGATTAACGGCGTTATCAAGGTCGATCAGGATACGGCGGACGTTGCTCGTCAGGAAGTAAAAGAATACGTCATAACGAAAGAATTGAAAAAACACTTCATTCAGTTCTTCGATTATTACGACGAGGCTTTTTCGACGCCTACGGCAGATATTGGCGTATGGATTTCAGGCTTTTTCGGAAGTGGTAAATCGCACTTTCTGAAAATGCTTTCGTACATCTTGGAAAATAAAGAAATCGACGGCAAGAAAACCGTTGAGTATTTCCGCGATAAGTTTGCCGATGATCCGGCAACGTTTATGCTTATAGATAAAGCCACGCGTAATCAGACAGAAACAATTCTGTTCAACATTGATATTGAAGGCTCTATCAATAAGGATAAAACAGCCGTTTTGAAAGTGTTTGCGAAGATGTTTTACAATCATCTCGGCTTCTTCGGTGAAAATCTTAAAGTTGCGAAACTCGAACAATTCATTGATAAGCAAGGCAAGACTGAACAATTCCGTCGTGTTTTCAAAGAGAAGAACGGCGACGAATGGCTCGAAGCAAGAGATTCGTTTGCGTTCTTTGAAGATGATATAGTAGAAACGCTTGTAAAGGTTCTCGGAATGAGCGAAACTGCCGCTCATAATTGGTTTGACGGAACGGAAACGACGGAGATGAGCATTGCTCAACTTGTTTCCGAAATCAAAGATTATGTAAAAACAAAACCGAAGAATTTCAGATTGCTTTTTATGATCGACGAAGTCGGACAGTATATCGGAACGGATACCGATTTGCTTTTGAATTTGCAGTCGTTGGTCGAAAAAATCGGCAGCGAATGCGGCAGTAACGTGTGGGTAGTCTGCACAGGGCAGGAAGCAATAGATGAGATTATTCGTGTGAGAGAAAACGAATTTTCCCGTATTCAGGCACGTTTCAAAAATCGTCTGTCGCTTACGTCATCTTCCGTAGACGAGGTTGTGCAAAAGCGTATCTTAAAGAAGAAGGATTCGGTTGTTCCCGACCTTGAAGCACTTTATGCGAGAAACGATTCCGTTCTTCGTAACCTTTTCACGTTTACGGATTCTATGCTCGACATTAAGGGGTATAGCGGAGCGAACGACTTTGTTATAAATTATCCGTTCGTGCCGTATCAATTCACTCTTATGCAGAGAGTGTTCAATGAAATCCGTAAGCACGGAAACGCAGGAAAACATCAATCGAACGGCGAACGTTCTATGCTTTCCGGTTTTCAGGAAACGGCTCAAAAAATTCAGGAAAAAGACGAAACGACGCTCGTTCCGTTTTATATGTTCTACGATACGCTTCATACGTTCCTTGACAGTTCTATTCGTCGAGTCATCGAACGTTGTCAGAGAGCCGCCGATAATAGCGACGGAATCGAACAGTATGACGTGTCGATTCTGAAACTGCTGTATCTTGTCAGATATATCAGTAACGATATTAAAGCAACCCTTGATAATATTGTTATTCTGATGGCGGATAACATCGGCGCAGATAAAATTGCGTTGCGCGAAAAAGTAAGAAATTCGCTTAACAGACTTCTCGGACAGAACTATATCGGCAGATCGGGCGATGTATATAACTTCCTTACCGATGAAGAACAGGATATACAGAGCGAAATAAAGAAAACGGTAGTGGATACGGCTACCATTGTAGAGAAAATCGCACATATCATTTTCGGGGATATTTACACCAATAAAAAATTCCGTCACGATAAATACGATTTCTCTTTCGATCAAATGGTAGACGGCGTGAACGTAGGCGCGGTAAACGGCGGAATGAAGCTAAAATTCTTGTCCGTTGCAACCGACGCCATAGATAAGAGCGAAATGCGTCTGATGACCGAATCGGCAGGGCAGATTATAGCCGTTCTCGGAGATACGCCGTATTATACGTCGCTTGAACAGGCGATGAAAATTCGCAAATACATAAAGCAAAGAAACGTTGCGCAGCTTCCCAAGTCGGTGCAGGACATTATTCGCGCAGAGCAGGATGAAGCAACGGCTTATGAATCGGAAGCCGCAGAAGCACTTAAAAAGGCAATAGAAACCGCAGAATTTTATGTCGCAGGCGAACATCTTTCGATAAAGGGCGGAGATGCCAAGTCAAGAATCGAACAGGCTCTCGAATACCTTGTAGCGCACGTTTACAGCGAATTGTCTTTGATAGAGCAGAACTATGAAAGCGACGCGGAAATAATGTCTGTTGCGCAGGGTTTAGTTCCGCATATCGCAGGATTAGTGCCGAATCAGAACGCCGCCGCAAAGGTCGAAGAATATCTCGAAGTGCAATCTCGCAGACACTTACCGACTTCTATGGCAGATGTTCAGGCAAGGTATCAGGCGATTCCTTACGGTTGGCGCGAGATAGATATAGCCGGAGTTGTTGCGATACTGATTCACGATCAAAAAGTAACGCTCAAATATGCGGGAATGACCGTTCAACCCGATGATCGTCGTCTTGCGGATATGCTTCGCAAAAAATCGGAAGTCGGAAAGGTTCAGATTTCAAAGCGTATCGTCGTTTCGGAAACAAAGATGAAACGCGCCAAAGAGTTTTTGCGCGAGTATTTTGACGTGATGGACGTTCCCGACGATGAGGACGGGCTTGTAAAGTTTATCAAAGATAAATTTGAAGAGCAAAGGGAACATTATCAGGAACTTTACAGCCGCTATGACAGCGAGCATAACTATCCCGATAAAAAACTCGTGGCGGACAGCGTTTCTTTAATGCAGGATATTCTGTCGCAAGCAAAGGACAACAGCGCGCTTATAGATAAACTCTTGGATAGAGATAACGATTTGCTTGACGATAAAGATGATATGCAAAACGTTGAATCGTTCTTCAAAAATCAAGTAACGGTATTCGACGCCGCAACGAAGTTTGAGGCGGATCTTCGCAACGACGTAGATTATATTTCCGCAAATGAAGAAGCGAACAAGGCGTTGAACCGTATCAGAGCAATCGTCAAAGTAAATCAGTCGGCAGAAAGCATTTACAGAAGCATTCCCGAACTCAACGGGTTGATTTCTACCGTAAAGAACGTTCACGACGAAATGCTTGAAGAAAAACGCGCGGAACTGATGGAAATCGTGCGGCTGTGTATGGCGGAAGTTCATCAACTGTCAAGCCATAATATCACGGTAAAGAATATAAGCGAAACCGCAGATACTTTCTTTACGCAGAGAAAGAACGAGATAGAAAGTTGCAAGAGCCTTGCACTTCTCGATGGTATGGTTCAGCGTATTCTGAAATATAAGGACGAAACCGTTTCAAGAATGGAAGCACTTTCTCGTCCGACTCCCGCAGAGCCGAAGCCGGCTGAACCCGAAACAAAGAAAAAGGTGTACAAGCCTGTTATGCGGCAGATTCTTTTCCCCGCAAAGAAACTTGAAACTCAGGCGGATATAGACGAATACGTCGCAAAAATAAAACAAAACCTTGAAAAACTTATCGTGGGTTGCGACGGCGTCGATATTAAGTAAGGAGAAACACAATGGATAAGAACGCGATTAAAAAATATGCGGTATGGGCAAGACGAGAACTGATTTCTCGTGTGTCGCAAAAGGCGTTGCAATACGGAATTGCCGAAAATGAATACGCCGACAGGAATGCCGACAGCGTGAACGGCAAGCTTCTTACGGCAGAAGAAAAACATCAGCGCGCCGCTCTTATCGAGCAGATAAACAAAAACGGATACGAGCAGGTAATGGAAGAGGTTGCCTATACTTGGTTTAACCGTTTTTGCGCTTTGCGCTTTATGGAAGTAAACGGATATTTGCCCACGCATATCCGCGTTTTTACCGATGACGATAATCATTTCAAACCGCAAATCCTTGACGAAGCGATCAATCTTAATTTGCCCGGATTGAAACTTGATAAGGTCTACGAACTTAAAAACGAGAACAGGGAAGAAGAACTTTTCAAGTATCTTATCATCGTTCAATGCAATGCGCTTAACAGCGTCTTGCCGGGGATGTTTCAAAAGATTTCGGACTACACCGAACTCTTGTTCCCGGATAATCTATTACGGCAGGGAAGTGTTGTCGAACAGTTGGTATCGAGTATTCCCGAAGAAGATTGGAAAGACGCCGTTCAGATCATCGGGTGGCTTTATCAATTCTATAATATCGAGCCGAAAGATAAAGTTTTTGAGAACTTAAAGAAGAACATAAAAATCAGCAAAGATAACATTCCTGCGGCAACACAACTGTTTACCCCTGATTGGATTGTCCGCTATATGGTTGAAAATACGCTCGGTAAGATTTGGGTGGAAGGGCATCCTGATTCAACGATAAAGGAAAATTGGAAATATTACGTTGACGATCCCAAACAAGAAGATAGTGTTCAAGGAAAACTCGCTAAAATATATGCCGAGTATTCGACGATAGATCCGAAAGACTTAAAATGCATTGATCCTTGTATGGGGAGCGGACATATTCTCGTGTATATGTTCGATGTATTAGTGCAAATTTACGGTGATTTCGGATATAGCGTTCGTGACGCTGTGCAACTCATTGTGAGAAACAATATCTATGGTCTTGATCTTGATGAGCGTGCCGCACAACTTGCGTATTTTGCTGTTATGATGAAAGCACGTCAGTACGACCGTCGATTCTTTGAACGTGGGGTTCAGCCGCAAATATACGCGATTCAGGAGAGCAACGAACTCTCGCCCGAAGTTTTTGATTATATAGTAAAAGGCGATGAGAAGTTAAGGAATGAATTGCAAAAGGTTGTTGACTCTTTCAGAGATGCCAAAGAGTATGGTTCAATTTTGCAAGTGCCGTCCGTTGACTTTGAATTGCTTTACAAGCGATTTGACGAAATAATTGATGACGTTAGTTTATATCAAACCTTTGCATTGGATTACTATCTTCCCATTGTGAAGCAAGCGGAGGTTTTACATCAAAAATATGATGTTGTAGTAACTAATCCGCCTTATATGGGTTCGAGCGGAATGGACTCGAAACTATCGGACTTTGTTAAAAAGAACTTCCCGGATAGCAAGTCTGATTTGTTTGCTGTTTTTATCGAAGTTTGCGGTCGTATGGCGAAAAAAGATTCGCTCTATGGAATGATAACGCAACACGCGTGGATGTTCTTGTCAAGCTACGAAAATCTGCGTAAGAAACTATTGATGACACAAGAAATTGTGAATATGGCACATCTCGGAGCAAGGGCGTTCGAGGAAATCGGCGGCGAAGTTGTTCAGACCACTTCGTTTGTCATACGCAATGCAAATATTGGTGGTAACGGTGTGTATTTCCGCCTTGTGGACAGCAAAGATAAAGAGAAAGACTTTGTGGATAACCTGAAAAATTCGGGGGGGCGACGCTTTGTAGCTAACGCCACAAAGTTGATAACTCTTCCGGGACAGCCGCTTGCTTATTGGTTAAGTGAAAAGTTTATAAGCATTTTTAACAACAAAACTTTAGCTGAATATGCCGATGCACGCATTGGTATGGTCACGGGGGACAATGAAAGATTTTTGCGTCGTTGGAGTGAAGTGGACTATACAAAGTCGTATTATACAGCAACAGATCTAATACAGGCTGTTTATACGGGGAAGAAATGGTTTCCATTACAGAAAGGCGGCGGAAGGAGATATTGGTATGGTAACTTGGAGTATGTTGTTAATTATGAGCGAGATGGTTATGAATTAAAATTTTGCAATTCCATAGCAGGTAGAGTAAGATCTCATAATTATAATGGAAATCAAGCATTCCAACCGGGAATCACTTGGAATAGTATTGGGACATCTGATATTATATGTAGAATTTCTGACAAGGGGTTTATTTATGATGCAGGTGGACCGCTATGTACTATAAACAACCGAGAGCATACCTATTATTTTTTGGGATTATTGACTTCGTGTGTTGCTGCCGAAATATACAAAAGCATTAACCCGACAATCAATTATACACCCGGAACGTTACTCTCATTGCCTGTCGTGCAGGTTGAATGCGAGCAAAAAGAGAGTATAGATAAGTTAGTTGAGAGTTGCATTTCCAAATCAAAACAAGAATGGGATAGTTTTGAGGAGTCTTGGGATTTCAAAAAGCATCCGCTAATCTAATTTGCAGGGAGTATCTTCCTGCATAGGAGGATATATGAATACTGCAACAGCAGAAAAACAAAACAAGATTATGTACATATCGCAGGCAGAAAACTTTTCTAAAATCCCCGGAAGTCCGGTTGCTTATTGGATAAGCAAACAGTTTCTGAACATATTTGATAGTCCATCTTTCTATGATATGTCAATATCTGATGGCAAAAACGTCACAGGGGATAACGATCGTTTTTTGCGGTTATTGTGGGAAGTGGACGCTTCAAAAGTTGGTGTTGGGAAAAAATATCTTAAGTATTTGAAGGGTGGTCCGTATCGCAAATGGTATGGTAATGTCGAGTATTTAATTGATTGGAGTGCGACCGCGAGGGATTTCTATCACAAGGATAAAGTGTCCAGAATTATTCCCGAATACCTTTGGTATAGAGAGGGCATATCTTGGACTTTGATAGCATCAACCGCACCGAGTTTTCGTTATAAAATGAAAGACTCGACTTTTGATGGTGGCGGACTTACTATATTTCTAAAAGACGACACTTATCTAAAATATTATATGGCTATGTTTAATAGTAGTGTTTTCCCTGAGTTGGAAAAAATACTGAATCCTACTCTTAACTTATTAGTTAAAGATATTAGATCAATACCAATGATAATTAAAAAAGATAGAAAAGAGAAGGTCGATTGTTTGGTCGAATGTAATATTAAAGCTGCTCAGGATGATTGGAATTCGTTTGAAACATCGTGGGATTTCAAAAAACATCCGCTGATATAAAAGGACAGTTTTAAGTATCAAAACTTGAAACAGGAGGGAATATGCTTTTTTCTAAAAGATATAGTGATTTGTTATCGCAAAACGATACCGATAAACAGGATGATTTTTTCGGCACGATTACTTTTGCAACGAAAAAAGATATTGTTGGTATTATGCGGACTTTCAGCGAACCCCAAAAGATTAGGACAAGCAGATACAACAAAGAAACAATAGAGATAGACGCTTTTAAGTACGCACTCGCTTTGTATAACCACGAAATCGGATATGACCTGTTTAACCTTGAAATGATGAATTTGGGGTATGGAATCCCTTCGGCGCAAGATCAATTGTGCGGGTTTACGGCTTGCCTTTTTGATGTAATCGAATTGCAATACGAAGTGTTGTCTGCGAAAGAGAAGAAAGCATTTGCAAGCGAGATCAATAAAGCCTTTTCACAAAACGATATTCCGTGGCTATTGGCTGATGGGAAAATGGTCAAAATAGACGCGAAACAATTTGAAGTGGATTTGAAGCGAAGAACGTTGGAAAAAGTGAAAGAACTGACGGATTGTGATCCGAAATTCAAGTCTGCTTACAATGAATTGCAGAAGGCTATTGAATTTTTCTCAAAAGGCGAATATCCGGAAGCGATTGTCAATGCCGAGAAGTGCTATGAAAGTGTTATGAAAATTGTTCTCGGATCTGAAAAAGGTAATGCGAAAGCATTGACAGAAAAAGTGGCAGATCAATGCAATTTACCGAATACGATAAAACCGGTCGGATTTAAGGATAGCGTACTTATGAGCTTACCGTTTATTCGCAACAATGCGGCTTCGCACGGGGCAGGCGCAGTCGATTCGTCGATTTCAAAATCACTTGCAAACTTGGCAATCAATTTAGCGGCATCGTTATGCACTTATTTGATTGAAGAAAATAAAATGTTGACAAGCCAAAGCAATTAGCGGTGAATTAAAGAAGTGAGGACAAACAAAAATGGGCAGATTGATTGCAGATAAATATAAAGAATGGGAAGCGGAGTGCAACGAGAGATTTAATACGCTCAAAGCGAATGAAGAAGAACTCAACCGTATCTTTATTGATATTTACGGATTGCAGGACGAGCTTACCCCGGAAGTCGAAGATAAAGACGTTACGGTAAGAAAGGCGGACTTAACGAGAGAAATTAAGTCGTTGATTTCTTATGCCGTCGGTTGTATGTTCGGCAGATACAGCCTTGACGTAGAAGGGCTTGTTTATGCGGGCGGAGAATGGGATAGCAGTAAGCATTCAACCTATATTCCCGATGCCGACAACATTATCCCTATATGCGACGATGAATACTTTGCGGACGATATTGTAGGCAAGTTCGTTAAGTTTGTCGAAGTGGTTTACGGTGCAGATACGCTTGAAGAGAATTTGAGATTTATTGCTAACGCGCTCGGCGGGAAAGGGCTTCCGCGCGACGTTATCCGTGATTATTTCTTAAACGGATTTTATGTGGATCATCTCAAAGTATATCAAAAACGTCCTATCTATTGGTTATTCGATAGCGGCAAAAAGAACGGGTTTAAGGCACTTATCTATATGCACCGTTATCAGCCGGACACGCTTGCAAGAATGAGAACGGACTATGTTCACGAACAACAAGCGCGTTATCGCACGGCAATAGACGACTGCAATCAAAGACTTCTGAATGCGAGCGGATCGGATAGAGTAACGCTTTCTAAAAAGTTGCAGACTCTTACGGCGCAGGCGGAGGAAATAGGCAAGTTTGAAGAAAAAGTACATCACCTTGCCGATATGATGATTTCTATTGACCTTGACGACGGTGTAAAGCATAACTACGAGATATTTAAGGACGTATTAGCACCGATAAAGTAACTTAGGAGGACGTATGGATACAGAGAAAGTTTTGGCTGACTTGAATCGAAGATTCGACGCGCCATTGCCTGAATTTTATAAACGCAGAATCATCTTTTGGAAGGACGAGGACAGAGAGTTTGAAGATAAACTCGACGAAATCACTCTGACCAATGCAAAGTTGATTGTTCTTACAGGCAAAAATAACTTTGAAATAAAGAAGCTGTTGACCATTGATGATACCGTCAGCAATTTTCTCGTATATAATCCGTTTTCCTATACGGATAACCTTGAAAACGATTGGCTTTTGAACATAGAACTTTACAGCGAAGAGTTTTATGCCGATCTTAATTCCATTTGGATGGACGAAATGGGGCTTCCCGTTTCCCCGATTATCAGAAGTTCGGTGCGCGGCTATCATAAGTTCTTTAATAGCAAAGAACGCCGTGCGAAAGTTGCGAGTATCAGCAAAAATATTACGACTGCGCCACAGTTACATTTGGCTGTTTTATCGGTTATTTGCGGCGCAAAAGATACCACGCCGAATGCGATTGTTCGAGCGGTGCTTTCCGCAGGACTTGACAATGAAAGCAACGAAATTTACCGTAGTATAACGAGCTTTAATGCGGCAAAAGCGTTTTGGCTTTTAGTCGGGCAAGCAACAGGGTATACGAGCGACGAGCCGAAGCTATCCGATCTTGCTTCGCACATAATGCTTACCGCATTATCGAGGACGATACGAGAAGAAAAGTTTGCGGCACTCGGCGCGTTTGTATCTGTACCACATCAGGCATACTGCTATGATTTCGTGTCGGAGTGGCTACATAGCGTTTATAACGACGGCTTGAAGCAGGTGGCGGAACAGATAGAAGAAAAACATCAACTCTATCGTCGATTAAGTCAACTTTCTATCGAAGAATTGTTCGGTACGGAGATATTCCCGTGCATAGACGAGTGTATTCTCTTCAAATTGATGACCGAAATAAAGGACGATTTCATTCGCACGGACGTCATAAGAAGAATTGTAGAAACACGCAGAACAACCGTTTGGTATCATTTTGTAGAGAACTATTATGAAGCAATCTATCAGGTTGCCGAAATGCAGGATTTCTATATCAAGCACTCAACGGGTTTTCACGCTGTTTCTGCAAAAGAAATATGGGATCTCTATACGTCAGAGTATTATAAAATGGATTCGTATTATCGGCAATTCAACCTGTTCTTTACGAATTGCTTAAAGGAATCAAACCCCGTCCTTGACGATATGATAAAGTCTGTCGCGGACAAAATCGAAGGCTTGTATTCCGTTTGGTTCTTGGGTGAACTCGGCAATAATTGGTCGGATATGTGCGCCGAGGAACTGCGTGATTACGGGCAGATTCAAGGCGTAATGCGGCAGGAAGATTTCTACGCTAATAAAATCAGTCGCGCTGATAGCCGAATTTTTGTAATCATATCCGACGCAATGCGTTATGCGGTAGGAGTAAGTCTTGCGGAGCAATTAAAGATAGAAACGCAAAGTAAAGTTGACGTTTCGTCTTGTCAGGCGGTATTTCCGAGCATTACAAAATTCGGAATGGCAGCATTGCTTCCGCATAAAAAACTATCGGTTGTAGAGAAGAACGGTAGTGTTTCGGCACTTGCTGACGGCGAACCGACCGATAGTATATATCGGGATAAGATATTAAAAGAAGCAAACAGAAACAGCGTTGCGGTAAAATACAGGGATATTATCGAGATGAAGCGTGCCGACAGGCAAGAGCTTATTAAGGGTATGGACGTGGTTTATATCTATCACGATAAGATAGACGAAACGGCGCATACTTCCGAAAAACTTGTATTTACGGCGTGCGACGAAGCCATTTCCGAGATAAAGAATATGGTGAGGATAATATGCAATGAGTTCCGCGGCACACGAGTTCTGATTACGGCGGATCACGGCTTCTTGTATACGGCAAAACCGCTTCTTGAAAGCGATAAGATTGACCGTTCGGACTTCGGCGGTAAAGAAGTAGAATATGCTCGTCGCTATGCCATTATGGAAAAGGGCGCAACGCCTGAATACCTGATGCCCGTGAAGTTTTTGGACGGAACGCAATACGACGGCTTTGCACCGAGAGAAAATATCCGCATAAAGATGAACGGCGGCGGTCTGAACTTCGTTCACGGCGGAATCAGTTTGCAAGAGTTGGTCGTTCCTATCATCGACTATCGGTTTGTCAGAAGCACAAACGCAGAGTATCAGAAGAACCGTGATAAATTCGATACGAAACCCGTAGAAATAGGGTTGCTTTCGGCAAGCAGAAAAATTTGCAATATGATATTCTCGCTCAACTTCTATCAGAAAGAAGTGGTGGGCGGTATCAAAGTTCCCGAAACGTATGTGCTGTTCTTTACCGATGAAAACGGAACGCAGGTAAGTGATGTAGCAAAGATTATTGCAAATAAAACAAGCGAAAATGAGCAGGACAGAACGTTCAGATGTACGTTCAATCTGAAACCTATCAACTATAATAATCGAGCGAAGTATTATCTTGTGATGAAAGACGAAGCAGGATTACAAACGCCACAGAAAGAAGAATTTCAAATCGACATAGCCTTTTCTGTCGGTGAATTCAGTTTTTTCGGTGACGAGAACTGACGGAGGGTATGGTGATGGAAGAAGCAATGAAAAGCAATCGGGAAGAAATAAAGGAAAAACTTCGGGAAACCTTTGACGGGAAGATTGTCCGCAAAGATCTTACGAAACAAATAAAAGAAGGCGCAAACGTTCCCGTTTATGTGTTGGAGTTTTTGCTCGGACAGTATTGCAGTTCTGACGATCCTGCAATTATCGAAGAGGGCGTTCAAAAGGTTAAACGTATTTTGGCTGATAATTTCGTTCGCCCGGACGAAGCGCAAAAAATTCTGTCAGTTCTGCGTAAAAACGGAAGCCACACGGTAATAGATATGATTACGGTTGAACTCAATATCAGAGATGACCGTTTCTATGCGACGTTTTCTAACTTAGGACTGCGCGGTATTCCTATTGCGGACGAATACCCTGAAAAGCACGACAGATTGCTTTGCGGCGGTATTTGGTGTATCGTTCAACTCGAATACGAATACATAGAAGAAGAGAAGAACGATTGTCCTATACACATCAGAAAACTTACGCCGATTCAGATGCCGCACGTTGACTTGGACGAGTTGAAACGCGGCAGAAAGAATTTCACAAAAGACGAGTGGATAGACGTTTTGTTGCGTTCTATCGGAATGGAGCCGGATACGCTTTCTTATAGAGAAAAGTGGCTCTTAATAACAAGAATGTTGCCCCTTGTCGAAAACAATTTCAATTTATGCGAACTCGGACCGAGAAGTACGGGTAAGTCGCATTTATATAAGGAAATATCGCCTAACAGTATTCTTGTTTCAGGCGGGCAGACAACGGTTGCGAACTTGTTTTACAATATGAGCAGGAAGTCCGTCGGGCTTGTCGGATTGTGGGACTGCGTTGCGTTCGATGAAGTTGCGGGTATCAGATTCAAGGACAAAGACGGCATACAAATAATGAAAGACTATATGGCGTCGGGATCGTTTGCCCGTGGCAAAGAAGAAAAAGCGGCTTCGGCGTCTATGGTGTTTGTCGGCAATATCAATCAGAGCGTTGACGTGTTGTTGAAAACGTCAAGCCTGTTTGATCCTTTTCCGCCCGAAATGGGAACGGATACCGCGTTTTTAGACCGTATGCATTGTTATCTTCCCGGTTGGGAAGTTCCGAAATTCCGTCCCGAACACTTTACGAACGATTACGGTTTTATAACCGATTACCTTGCCGAGTTTATCAGAGAATTGAGAAAAGAACAATATGGCGACGCGTTGGACAGATATTTCCGTCTTGGAAAGAATCTGAATCAGCGCGATACCATTGCCGTTCGCAAGATGATAGACGGGTATTTGAAGCTGTTGTATCCCGACGGAGAGTTTTCAAAGGACGATTTGGAAGAAATCGTTAAGATTTCCCTTGAAATGCGTCGCAGAGTAAAAGAACAACTCAAAAAACTCGGCGGAATGGAATTCTACGACGTTAATTTCTCTTATATAGACAACGAAACCTTTGAAGAAAAGTACGTTGCCGTTCCCGAACAGGGCGGCGGAAAACTGATTCCCGATGGAATATGCAATCCGGGACAAGTATATACCGTTTCGCGCGGAAAATCAGGAATGATAGGACTTTTCAGACTTGAAAGTCAAATGCTACCCGGTAACGGGAAGTTTGAAAGGACGGGACTCGGCGCAGACAGAGATGCGAAAGAAGCAACAAATACCGCATTTAATTTCTTAAAAGCAAACAGTAACAGAATCAGCGGCTCAATCAGCACAACTACGAAAGACTATATTATCAACTATCAAGACCTTCAAGGCATAGGAATTACAGGCAAACTTGCTTTGCCTACGTTGATTTCGGTGTGTTCTATTGCTCTTGGAAGATCCACGCTTGCAAATCTTGTAATAATCGGAGATATTTCGATTAGCGGAACGCTTATTAAAGCCGATGAGCTTGCAAATGTTTTACAGGTTTGTCTTGATTCGGGCGCGAAAAAGGTTTTGTTACCAAGCACGTCGTTTGTAGATTTTTCCACCGTTCCGGCAGACTTGATGAGTGCGTTTCAGTTGATTCCTTATACTTCGGCAGAAGATGCCGTATATAAAGCACTCGGTGTCGAGTAATATTCTTATAAGTTTAATGTAAAAATGATTTGAGAAATGACAAGTCGGGATAGGATAACCTGTTCCGACTTTTCTTTTACCACGCAAAACAGATTGAAAAAATCGGAAAAATATGCTATAATATTAAAAACGAAAGGGGTGAGAATTATGGCAAACGAAGCGCATAAAATCAAACTGCTTGTCTTATGGGATATTCTCTGTAAAAACACAGATGAGAGCCACGCCTTAAATACCGACGAAATATCCGAGCTTCTTGCCTTGCGCGGACTGAATGTGTCGCGTAAAATTCTCGTTCAGGATATAGCGACTTTGTGCGACAACGGTTATGAGGTTCTTTCCTACAAAAAGAAATACCATTACTATTATGTAGTCAATCGGTCGCTTGAAACGGCAGAAGTGGTTATGCTTGCGGACGTTATCAATGCGTCGAAACTTCCCGTTGCACAAAAGAAAGCACTTGTCGGCAGACTTACGGAAACACTTTGTACTCACCAAGCGGAGAGCATTTCAAAGCACATTATTTCGCTTGATAAAGGCAGGAAAGGGAGCAGTTCGTTTATCTATAACGTGGACGCTATCGAACGTGCGATAAACGAGAACAAGCAAATATCGTTCCTTTACTTCAATTACGACGAAAAGCATAAAAAAGTTTATCGGAAGAACGGCAATCGTTATACCGTAAGCCCTGCGTTTATGGTATGGAACAAGGACAATTATTATTTGTTGTGTTTCTCGAAAGGACACGACGATCTTGTTACATATCGGCTCGATAAAATGGAAAGCGTAAAAGTGGAAGAGCTTGAGCGCGAGCCGCATCCCGAATACGAATTGTTCAACACGGAAGAATACCGTAAGCAAGTATTTTCGATGTTCGGAGGCGAAAGTCAGAACGTTACGTTGCTGTTTACTGCAAATATCTTGTCGGATATGTTTGACCGTTTCGGAGATGACATACGCATAAAGAAAGCAGATGAAGAAACTTATTCGGTTGACGTAACGGTGCAGATTTCAAAAACGTTTTTTGCGTGGATTGTCGGAACGCAGGGGAAAGTGAAAATCAAATCGCCGCGAAAGGTGATTGACGAGTTCAATGAGTTTGTTGCTAAAATAAAAGAAGAATACTGACAAGGAACTGTCGTTTATGGAAGTAAAGATGAAAAGCAAAAGACAGCAAAAACTATACGACCATTATAAAACCGTTTTCGGGGAAGAGCCGATTTTCAGTCTGAAACTGAAAAAGAACGTTCTGCCGACGGATATGAAGCCGATAACGACGCTTGTTTTTAAACCGACGGATGAAATGCCGTTTTGGAAACTGTGTACTATCGGCGCAAGTGATTATCTGATGCCCGAGCGTGAAATAGGTTGGGGAAGAAAAGCCAACCGCCGCAACGAGTATATGATGCTTATTTCGCCCGACGTCGATATTCGTAATCCTTCGGATGACGAAGACGCGCCGACGGACTGGCTATCGTTAAACTCACTTCTTTGGGCAACTGCGGAATACGCATTCAACGAAAAAGATAACATAACCGTTTCGGACACGATAGATATGGGAATCGACGGGAAATACTGCGGCACGGTACTTTTATTGCCAGAAATATTAAAATCGCCGAGTACAGTTAAGTGCTATGTTTCCGAGCATAAATACATCAGTATATTTCAAGTAATGCCAATAACGAGAGAGTTGCTTACAAAAAAACTCAGGAAGAAAGCCAACGGTATTTATTGGCTAATGGAGCAGTTTTACACGCACGATGACGATTACAAACTTATATCGTCCAAACCGTTTGCAACGTTATAAAACTCAATGGAGCGCGAGGGCGTAATATGTCAAACACTATTTCAATAGATGAACTGATAGAACAAGAATATGAGCAACAATATTTTGAAGAGTGCAAATTTATATGGCAAAACTTTGTTCCCAAAAGTGGACAAGCCCGAAATTTGCAAGGAGAATTGTTGCGAGAAATCGAGAATATTCGTTGTGAGGCACAAGATAACGGAAATGTTAATTGGGACGACGATCTTACTTATTTTTGTGAATTTATAAAGCAATCATTGATTGAACAACCGATTTTTTCTGAACCAGAAAAAGAAAAAATATGTGTCATAATGAATTATCTCAAAGAATGCGGAGTATACGCTCAAAGATTCAACGATGGTAAAATTTCTGATAACGATGTTCTTCCTGAAAAACTTGCGTATACAAAAGACAACCTTTACGATATTATTTGCGATTTTATAGGTAGATTACAAAATAAGCACCCTGAACCTATTAAATACAGCATAAATAATTCAATAAAGAGATAATACAGTTTTACACGCACGACGACGATTACAAACTGATAGAATCCAAACGTTTGCAACGTTATAATTAACAGGAGATGAAATACAATATGTTAAAGAGAAAAAATATAGTTTCGCTTGCTTTATCATTTATGTTGATACTCACATCTTTATTATTTGTCGGTTGTGGTAAAAAACCGGAAGAAAAGCCGCAACCAACGCCGTCCGAAGAAAAAAGGACTTGTTCTTTTTCGATTTTAAATCTTGATTCTGAGTTTCCCCTCGATGCCGTTTCTCTTACCGTTCCTTACGGAATAAACTCTGTTACTGTAAGTCTTGAAGATTATAAAGCGGGTTTTATAATATCAAAGAATGATGGAAGCAGAGCGGTTTTACAAAGTATAGAAAATCTTGAAAACGACGATTATTCGTTTACCGTGTCGGACGGAAACTATAACTATAAAAAAGAGACCGTTTTGAGTTTTGATAACAGTTTTTTCGATAAGGCAGACGGAGAATTTTCCATAGGTCTGTGTTTGTTCAATAAAACCGATATTTATTCGGAAACTCCCGTTACAGGATATCAATACAATGTAGCATATAAGATAACCGATAGCAAGATTGCCTTTGAGATAAAGAACGGAGCGGTTATCCGTAATCATTAACATTTTTTATAGGTAAACAGCAAAACGTTCACCACGAACTGAGACTGTTCGTGAAATTGCAGATGAAATTCTGAAACTTTAATAATCATTAGGAAAACTACTTATCGTCCGACACACTCTCGAAAACAGCCAAAAAACGAGATTTTGTCGTACACACGCAAATGTGATGGTCTATCAGTCTTTTCTGATAGACCATCTTTTTTTAGGCTGTAATCTGACCCGGAATCTGTTCCGTGCCGGAAAGGACGTCACCCTGCTGGCGCGGGGAGCATGGGCAGAGACGATCCGGGAGAACGGCTTGCGGATCAAAAGCAAGCTCTCCCCACGCACATCGGTCAGTCGCGTTCCGGTTGTGACCGAGCTTCTGCCGGAGGATGCGTATGATGTGATTTTTGTTGCCGTGCGGTACACACAGCTTGCGGGGATGGTGGACACGCTGAAAGCCAACAAAACGAAAAATATCGTTTTTGTGGGGAACAATGTGCGTGCAACGGAGCTTGCCGCGCTCTTACCCGGGAAAACCGTGATGTTTGCCTTTACCGGCGCGGCGGGGCATCGGGAAAGCGACCGGGTGGTGTCGGCAGATCTGCGCAAAATTACCATCGGGCAGCTTCGCAGTGCACCGTCATGCGAAAAACTGATCGGAGAGATTTTTGCCGGAACCGGATATAAGGTCACCTATGAGCCGAATATGGGGGATTATCTTCTGTGCCATGCCGCGTTTGTGGTGCCTGCCACATTCGCCTGCTATAAAATCGACGGCAACCTGAAAAAGCTGAAAAAGGATACCGCATATCTGAACCGGCTGATTGATGCCAATATCGAAGGGTACCGCGCGATACAAAACGCAGGGCATGAGGTTCTGCCGAAGGAAGATCAGGCGTTTGAGGGTGCCGGATACCGAAAGACCTGTCCGCGCTTCTTTAAACTGATGTGCGCGACATGGCTCGGGAAAATCTGCCTTTCCGACCACGCGATGAACGCGGCAGAGGAGATGAGCGCACTGAACCGGGATCTGAAACTGTTTTTTGACGAAAACGGTGCAGAATACCCGGCTTGGCAGGCGCTGGAGAAGGAGTGCGGGAGATAGCCTGACAGGCTGTATTACCGTAAAGGATAAATGCAAAAAATGGATTTTCGGCACGTTCGGAATGGCGATCATTTCGGCAATACTGTCGGCTGTGATGATGATATTTATTCGCTGAGTCTGCCGAAAACAACGGTGGAAAGGTATGGGAGAAAAGATAAAGCTTTCCGGCGTTCCGGAAACCATGTTGCAGGCGGTGTATGCCCGCGCAAAGGAAAGCAGAATGCGCGGCGCCGTTCATGATGCGAAGACGGAAGAAATTGTGAAGAGGCTGGACTACGATTTTTCGCTTGCGGACAAAGATGCTGCTATGCACAGCGGCGTGATTGCCCCACCATCGTTCTTGACCGGCTGGTGGCAGAGTGGCTTTCCCGAAATCCCGGTGCGGTGGTGGTAAACATTGCCTGCGGCTTGGACACCCGGTGCTACCGCATGCAGGGGTATACGCAATGGATAAACTTTGATCTGCCGGAGACCATTGCGGTAAGGGAAAAGCTTTTGCCGGAGAGCGGTGCCGTTTCTCAGGTTGCCATGTCCGCCACGGACGACTGGGGCGGTGTGATTGCAGAATCCAACGCGCCGGTTCTCGTGGTGATCGAGGGCTTGACCATGTATCTGTGCGAGGCGGACGTGAAGCGCATTTTTGAGGTGATTGCCGGCAGATTTCGGAAAGTGACGGTCTTTGGGAGACCATGAACCCGATGGTGGTGAAGCACTTCCGTGAAAAGTCCATTGAGGGAAGTCACGCAAAATTCAGCTGGGGTATCAAAAACGGCAAGGCGCTTGCCGGGCTTCTCCCTGATTTCCGGCTGGTGGAGAAGCACAGCCTGACCGAGGGGATGACTGTATTTGTGCCGGTTTATAAATTGCTGAACAAGATCGGATTTGTGCGGAATATCTCCAACAAAATTATCGTGCTGGAGAAATAAAAGAAAAACGGTGCACACCGTACCTGTAAAATAATACATTTCCTCAAAAACGCGCGGAATGCTTGACATTCCGCGCGTTTTATACTATACTAAAGATAGGTAAATTTATACTTTTTGAGAAAGTTGAGGAACAGAAATGAGCAAGTATTTTGGTACTGACGGTTTCCGGGGTGAGGCAAATGTGGTACTGACCTCCGAGCACGCGTGGAAAATCGGGCGCTTTCTCGGCTGGTACTACGGCAAAGCCCATAAGCCGAAAATCGTGATCGGCAAAGACACCCGTATTTCCTCTTATACTCTGGAGTATGCCCTTGCGGCAGGGGTGACCGCCTCCGGCGCGGATGCCTATTTTCTTCACGTGACCACGACCCCCAGTGTTTCTTATGTGACAAGATTTGACCATTTCGACTGCGGAATTATGATTTCCGCCAGTCATAACCCTTACTATGATAACGGCATCAAACTGATCAACTCCAACGGTGAAAAAATGGAGGATGCCACGATCGAAGCCCTGGAGAAATACCTGGATGAGGGGCAGGAACTGCCTTTCGCCGCCGGCGAAAACGTAGGCATTGT
>ERZ779865.854-NODE-854-length-24971-cov-4.226561_pt1 | contig 24971 bp, 24 predicted proteins | sample MGYA00433088_ERZ779865 | MGnify/ENA primary metagenome ERZ779865 (study PRJEB29588, sample SAMEA2151703) | human gut metagenome | biome: human gut; feature: human-associated habitat; material: faeces | place: Denmark | collected 2008/2010 ... | reverse complement strand
TCGAACCCGCGGCCCCGACCTTGGCAAGGTCGTGCTCCACCAACTGAGCCACTCGTGCATATGAAGTTGTTGATTGATTACCAACATGCATGGTATGATACTATAAAAATAAAATTTGTCAATAATTTTTTTTTGGCAGGAACTTTTATGAGGAGTGGACATGCTGTTTAATTCATACATATTTATCTTTGTTTTTTTACCGGTAATGCTTTTTCTGTGGTTTGGGTGTAATCATCTCGGAAAGTATCGGATGGCGCAGGCTATATTGATTGCAATGTCGCTTTGGTTTTATGGATATGGGAATTATTGGTACATACTTTTGATAGTGGCCAGCGTACTTTTAAACTGGATGTTTAGCAGGTATATGGATCGTGCGCCCAGGGTGCTTGGAACAGCGGGTGTTGTATGTAATCTTGCCATCTTATTTTATTTTAAGTATTGTAATTTTTTTGTGGACAACATAAATTATATTTTCCATACAGGGGTGGAAATTCAAAAGATTGTTCTGCCGCTGGGGATCAGCTTTTATACATTTCAGCAGATTTCCTATATCGTCGATCGGATGAAGGGCGAGGCAGAACATTATAAATTAATGGATTATGCAGCATATGTTGTTTATTTTCCACAGTTGATCGCAGGACCGATTGTGTCACATGATATCCTGATTCCTCAGTTTATGGATGAGAAAAAGAAAAAATTAAACTGGGATAATGTGTTAAAAGGAATCAGACTTTTTACGATTGGACTTGGGAAAAAGACATTGCTCGCCGACATGATCGCAAAAATTGCCAATGCGGGGTTTGGGATGGTTGAAATGCTGGATATGCCGGCGGCATGGATCACAATTCTTGCATATACCTTTCAGATATATTTTGATTTTAGCGGTTATTGTGATATGGCACTTGGAATTGGGTGGATGATGAATATTGAACTGCCACAGAATTTTAAATCGCCATACAAATCAGTAAGCATCAGTGAATTCTGGCGCCGGTGGCATATTACGCTGGGGGCGTTCCTGAGAAAATATGTATACATTCCACTTGGTGGAAACAGAAAAGGGAAATGGAAACAGATTCGTAATATTCTTGTTGTGTTTTTGTGTTCCGGAATATGGCATGGCGCGAACTGGACATTTGTTGTGTGGGGACTGGGGCATGGAATTATGAATCTGCTGGAAAGGAATCCGCTTATTGCAGACAGAAAAAAGGGAATAAAATGGGGGATTACATTCGTTTATGTAATGCTGATGTGGGTTCTTTTCCGGAGTGATTCACTGGCGATGGCAGGAACTTTTTATAAAAAAATGTTTTCTTTCCAGATAACTGGCAGTGTGTTACAGCTTGCCGGAGCGATGGGAGGCTGGCAGACACATATTTTATATATTATCACAAATCACTTTCTGGGAAGCGCGGCAGTTGGACTGATGTATCTGTTTTGTATGATATGCATGCTCGCGTTTGCTGCATGGCTGTGTACGCGTAAGGATTCGGTGGCATATGTGACGGAGCGGACGGCAACAAAAATGGAAATGTGTGTGCTGGCGTTTGTTATGGCGGCGTCTGTCCTGACATTTTCGGGAATTACGGTTTTTTTGTATTTTAATTTTTAAAATGGAGTAAAACGATGAAAAAATATACATCAAAGCAGTTGATCAAAGTTTATATGGAAATTGTTGCAATTATGCTGGTGTTATGCACAGTTATCATATTTTTGGCAGATCCTTTTTTTCATTATCATAAACCGTGGTTTGGTCTGAATGCAATTCAGGATAGCAAACAGTATCAGGTGCCTGGCGCAATAGAACACTTAGAATATGACAGTGTATTGTTAGGATCTTCTGTCTCATTAAATATGAATACGGATATTTTGGATGAGAAATATGACTGCAAAACAATAAAGGCTGTTGGTGATTCTGCATCAGCAGCGTTGTTAAAACATTATCTGGATGGGGCAATAAAAAGACAGCAGTTAAAATATGTTTTTTATGGACTGGACGTGTTTTCTTTTTATACAGATCCCGAATTGAATTATATACCACAGGAAGTCCGATATCTGACAAATGCAAATCCGGCAGATGATGTGAAATATTTATGGAATGGGGAAATATTGCTGCAGCGTGTACCCGAGCTTGTGAAAATTTCAAAGTCAGGTATTTATGATCCGGGAACGGCATATCAGTTCAACGGTTTGAAAGAATGCGGAATAGAAGCGGTTTTGCGGTCATATTCACCGGATGTCACTACATTATATTATGAACAAAAGCCTGTGAACGAACAGCAGGAATGGGTGACGGAAAATCTGCGTGGAATCGAGAATAGTGTAAAAGAAAATTCCCAGACACAATTTATCTTTTTTATTCCACCATATGGTATTTTATGGTGGGATTGCGCTTATCGAAATGGTTTGTTTGACACTTACATGAACACATTGAGTGTCAGCATGGAACATCTGCTGCAGTATGATAATGTAAAAATATATAGCACAGATTTTAACAAGGCGGCGGTAATTACTGATTTTAATAAATATTTTGATTATCTGCATGCAGGGACGGTCGTCACCGACGAGATGCCCTATGAGATCGGTGATAAAAATGAGGAAATTACATCGGATAATTATAAAGAGGAGATCAATAAATTTGTTTCGCTGTTTGAGGAGTTTGAAAATGGTGTGAGGAGGGATGGATATGCATACATATATGGCTGCCCGCATTTATAAACCGACCGGAGCGGGCACATCCTTTTTGCAATGTAATCAAAGTGTAATCAAAAAAGAACGGGGCATGGAAAAACAGTTATTTGATAAAAATTTTATAGTTATCAATACAAAAGATAGGTGATGCAATGAACGAACTTTTTTCAAAACTGGATGAAGCCATAGACGATATGGAAGCAGGCAGAGTTCTTACAGAAGAGGAATTTTGGGCAGAGATAGATGCAATTTGATAAAAGGGATGTATAAAAGACGGTTACTATTCTTCGAGTCTTGCAGAGAGTATCTTGCAATGGTTCGGAAATGGAATGAGAATAACGGCTTCGGAGACAGAGAGTATATTTTCATTGGCAAACAGGGAGAACGTATGCACAGCAGGGCATTAGATACCAGAATAAGAAAGTATTGCAGATACATTGGTATCAGTGAAAAGAGCATGCACAAAATCCGCAAGACGTACATATCAACTTTTACATCGCAATAAAAAAGCGGAAAGCCCGATAAATCATTGCTTTCCACCATAAATAAGAAGAGCGCGAGACGGGACTCGAACCCGCGGCCCCGACCTTGGCAAGGTCGTGCTCCACCAACTGAGCCACTCGCGCATATGTAAATTGTTTTTTATCTGTCTGCCAGACACATTTAATATCATACTATGGAAAAAGTGATTTGTCAATCTTTTTTTGAAAAAATTTCAGTAAATAAAAAATTTGGATACCCGAATAGAAAATTGTGCGCGGATCTACGGCGGAAAAAAACGAAAAACAGAATGAAAACGATACTTTTTAGGGGTAGAACTCATAAATGAAGAGTGTTATAATAAAAGATATGGGAAAATGGTCACAGAAAATATTGGTAGCAGGACTTTGAAATAGTCATGGAGTAACAGAATGTACAAAAAGAATACAGGAATTCGTAATGCTGCGGTTTTATGCGCGATATTACTGATTTTAGGAATAGCTTTATTGGGATGTTTTAGACAGATTAGAAATAGTTTACAGCAGCAGTTGATGGGCAGTATAGAAGGTATAGCTGAGCAGAATGAAATATTGGTCGAAAAAGAAGTTGGGACACGTTTTCGTCTGCTTTCCGGTCTGGCAAGAGAGTTCTCCGAAGGAGATGAGAACATTTTTGTTGATAAATTACAGGGATTTGTGGAGACATACCAGTTTAAGCGGATGGGATATATTGTTGCAGATGGAATGGCAGAGACGACCGATGGATATCATCTTGATATGTTGGACAGAGAGTTATTTAAGCAGTCAATGCAGGGCAGAAAGTATTTGACGGATACGGTTGCAGACCGCGTTGATGCATCAAATGAAAATGTAAATGCATTCAGTGTACCGGTGTATGAAAAAGACCAGAAGACGGTAAAAGGTGTTTTGTTTGCAACCTGCAGAGATGAAATGTTTGAGGGATGTCTGAAAAATGAGATATTTGAGGGACAGGCATTTAATTATATTGTAAAAACGGACGGTACGATTGTGGCAACTTCTGGAAACAGTAAGGAGTGGAGAATTGGAAAAAACATTTTTAACGCAGACATTTCTCCGGTTGAACAGAATGATACTGCAAAGAATCAGATGATCAGTGATATGGAAGCGGGAAAACGTGGCTATGGAATAGATCCGAAGCGCAGGGAAGGTTCCCTTTATTATTACATGCCACTTAAAATAGAAGAGACCGGTGAAGAATGGTTTGTTGTTACAGCGGTAGCGGAAAGCGTTCTGACAGATCGTATGCAGGTGGTTATGGATGCAATCAACAGTCTGATCGTTATTATTCTGGCTGTGATATCTGTTAGTGTGGGGGTATATATTTACTCATGGCGTAAAAGCAAAAAAGAACTGATGGCACTTGCATATCAGGATCCTGTTACTTTGGGAGATAACTTTGCAGCATTTAAGGAGCGGGCAAAGAACAAAAAAGATGGTGTTGGCTGGCTGATCGCCATGGATGTGACGGATTTTAAACTGATCAACAGCACCTGCGGTGTAAAAAAAGGTGATGAGGTTCTGCGTGCCATATGGGATATTTTTGAAAAGGAAACGGGAGAAAATGAGCTGGCAGCACATGTAAATGCCGACCGTTTCGTATTGTTCTGGATGGAAGAAAGCCAGGATGACGTCAAAGAGAGACTCGGACGTGTGATAAAAAAGATAGAAGAGATACCGGAACGTCTGGAGATACCAAATCTTTTTCCGGTGTTTGGAATTTTTCATACGACAGTTCTGGATGAGATTGATCCTTTATATGGAAATGCTATGCAGGCAAAGCATCAGATCAAAGGAAGACGTGACAGGAATTATATGTTTTTTGATGAGCTGAATCATGATAGCATCCAGGAAAAACGTGAATTGGAAGACCATTTTGAAATAGCACTTGAGAATGAAGAATTTGAGATCTGGTATCAGCCGAAATATGGTGCACATTCCAGAAAGCTTGTAGGAGCGGAGGCTCTTGTGCGCTGGCGCAGGGCAGACGGGGCACTGATCCCGCCGCTTAAGTTTATTCCGTTGTTTGAGCGAAACGGAAATATCATCAGGCTCGATGAGTATGTATTCCGTGCAGTGTGCAAGCAGCAGAAGGAGTGGCAGGAACAGGGAAAGAAGATGCTTCCTGTTTCAGTAAATATTTCGCGTGTCAGTCTTTATTACTCAAATGTCGTTGAAAAATATGAAAGTATTATCCGTTCATTTGACCTTGATTCCAAATATATTCAGCTGGAAATTACGGAAAGTGCTACGATTGATAATAATGAAATATTTAATCTGTTAGAGCAGTTTCATATGGCAGGATTTAAGATACTTCTGGATGATTTCGGAAGTGGATATTCTTCTCTTGCAACTTTAAACCGTATGCATTTTGATACGATCAAGCTGGATAAGAGTCTTGTCGATTACATTGGAGACGACAATGGAGAAAAACTTTTGAATTCCATCACGAAGATGGCACAGAGCTTTGGCATGGAAATCACGGCAGAAGGTGTGGAGACGGTAGAGCAGCTGATGTTTTTATGTAATCTGGACTGTGATGATATTCAGGGATATTATTTTTCACGCCCGCTGCCGGTAAAAGAATATGAAGAATGTTTAAAAGATGCAGGCATGTAATATGATTTATGCTCATACAATATAACAATCGATACCATGGAGGTACAGGGTGAGCGCAAAGACGAGGATCGTGGTCCTTCATATGAAGGAGGTTATCTATACAGCGATATTTGTCGGACTTGGGATCGTATTGATTATATTGCTGCTTTTCATGTTTTTGCCAAAAAAACAGAAGAGTGAGACAGAGCCAACGATGCGGTATACGGCAGGTGTATATACATCGTCCATAATGATGGGCAGCCAGTCAGCCGATATACAGGTCATTGTGGATGAGAACCGTATACAGTCTATTTCTCTGATCAGTCTGGATGAAACGGTAGCGACAATGTATCCGCTTATGGAACCGGCAATGGAAAGTGTCAGTGAACAGGTGATAAAGCAGCAGTCGACGAAAGGGATTACATATAATACGGATAACCAGTATACATCGATCGTGCTGTTAAATGCGATAGAGAATGCTCTCGCGAAAGCGGAGATTGCAGAGGGAGAGGCAGATTAACACAGTCTGAAACAATAGAATGAGAGGTTTGAGAACTGTGTGTTGTCAGGATTCAAAAAGGTTCCGGATGTTCCGGAACCTTTTTGGTTAAAAGAATTTATTCTTCTGTATCAAGGGTATCCATGTAATTATTGATAGCATCAAGATCCGCATAGATCGTTTTGATTGGTCTGCTCTTTTCATATGCATTGTAACCAGAATATCCTGCCCATCCAATGATAAGTGCTGCAATTACCCATCCACAGATGGTGCCAGCAATACGTTTTCTTTTTTCTTTTGCAAGAATTTTTTTGCGGTTTGCTTTTTCTTCTTTATAGCGGTCAACTTTTGCCTGACTCATAATTATCCTCCGTTTTATTATTCACATGCTGATGCATGGATAAAAATCAAATAAACATATTGATAATATACCCCATTCTGCCGGAAAAAGCAATAGAAATACGGCTTGTCATTTTGGGGTAAATTAGGTAAAATGAGAGTTTGAAAGAAGAAGCAGTGAATAGAAAAAGGATGGTGCTGCAAGAAGCAGTGCAGCATGAATGGAGGCTTTTATGAATTTGATCGTAGCGGCAGATGAAAACTGGGCGATTGGTAATAAAAATGAATTATTAGTCCGGATTCCGGCAGATCAGAAGTTTTTCCGGGAGACGACGATGGGCAAAGTGGTCGTGATGGGACGAAAGACATTAGAGACATTTCCAAACGGACTTCCATTGATGGGAAGAACAAATATCGTGCTGACACATGATAAGAAGTTCAAAGTTCCCGGGGCACTGATCGTACATGATATGGAAGAATTACATGAGGAACTGAAAAAGTACAACAGCGAAGATATTTATGTGATCGGAGGACAATCCGTCTATGAGCAGCTGATCGATGAATGTGATGTGGCACATGTCACAAAGATTGATTTCGCATATGATGCGGATGCACATTTCCCGGATCTGGATGCGGATCCTAAATGGCAGATAACGGCAGACAGCGAGGAACAGACGTATTTTGATCTTGAGTATTATTTTTACCGCTATGAGAGAGTCAGAAAATAAGTAAGCAAAAACAGAAAGCAGTGCAGCGAAGATGGAAAATTTTATTTATAGTATCAATGTGACATTTCCGATTTTTTTGGTGATGGTGATCGGTTATTTTTTAAAACAGATCGACATGTTAAATGACAACTTTGTCACGGTGGCAAACCGTTTTAATTTTAAGGTGACGTTGCCGTTTATGTTGTTCCGTGATATTGCAGGCGTGGATATCCGGGCAGTATTTGATTTGAAATATGTGTTGTTCTGCGCACTTGTCAGTACGGCGTGTTTCTGGCTGATCTGGGGCGGTGTGAAGCTGTTTTTAAAGGATCAGACCATGCGGGGAGCATTTGTGCAGGCATCATTCCGCAGCAGTGCGGCGGTAATGGGACTTGCCTTCATTCAGAATATCTATGGAACTTCGGCGATGGGACCGCTGATGATCGTCAGTGCAGTGCCGCTTTATAATATTTTTTCCGTCATCGTATTGACCTTTGAGGGAGAAAACGCAAGCGGGGTAAATGGCAAAGAGAAGATCAAAGAAGCATGTATCGGAATCGCCAAAAATCCAATCATTCTTGGGATTTTAGCAGGACTGGTCGTGGGACTTTTGGGAATTGAATTTCCAACGATCATAAATAAGACGGTAAACAGTGTGGCGCAGATGGCGACGCCGCTTGCGCTGATCACGATCGGTGCCGGATTCGAGGGAAGAAAAGCTCTTGCAAAGATAAAACCGACGATCGCAGCAGCTCTGATCAAACTTGTCATTCAGCCGCTTATTTTCCTTCCGGTTGCTGCCTGGATGGGATTTAGCGGGGAAAAAATGATCGCAATTTTAATTATGCTTGCATCCCCGACAACGCCAAGCTGTTATATCATGGCAAAAAGCATGAACAATGACGGTGTACTGACGGCGAGCGTGATCGTGACGACAACGTTATTGGCAGCATTTACGCTGACCGGATGGATTTTTATATTAAAATCAGTTGGTCTGATTGGATAAATAAAATCATTGCATTTCCCGGTAAGATGGGATATAGTTTTTTGAAAGAAAAAATACCTTGGTTTTTGGGAGGACGATATGGATATAACAGGTAGAAAATTATTTGTAAAAGCGCTGCAGGAAGAGGGCGTGGATACCATTTTCGGTTATCCGGGTGGTACCGTGACAGATCTTTTCGATGAATTATATAAGCAGGATAGTATTGATGTCGTCCTACCGAGACATGAACAGGGACTGATCCATGCGGCGGAAGGATATGCGAAGTCTACCGGAAAAGTCGGTGTATGTCTGGTGACAAGCGGACCGGGTGCGACCAATATTATAACAGGTCTTGCGGATGCACATTATGACAGCATTCCACTGGTATGTTTTACGGGACAGGTTCCGCTGTCTTTAATAGGAAATGATGCATTCCAGGAAGTAGATATTGTCGGAATGACAAGAAGTGTCACAAAGTACGGAGTGACCGTGCGCAGACGGGAAGATTTAGGACGTATCATCAAGATGGCGTTTTATATTGCATCCACCGGAAAACCGGGGCCGGTACTGATCGATATCCCGAAAGATATCCAGACGGCAGCAGGACCGGCAGAATATCCGGCGAATATCCAGATCCGTGGCTATAAGCCGAATGAGTCGGTACACATTGGACAGCTGAAAAAGGCTTATAAACTGCTCCGCACTGCAAAGAAGCCGTTGATCCTTGCCGGTGGCGGTATCAATATCGCACATGCGAATGACAAGCTGCTCGCATTAGCGGAGAAGATGCAGATCCCGGTTGTCACAACGATCATGGGAAAAGGTGCGATCCCGACGAGTCATCCGCTCTATGTCGGCAACAGCGGCATGCATGGAAAATATGCGGCAAATATGGCAGTCAGCAAATGTGATGTATTGTTTTCGATTGGAACAAGATTTAATGACCGTATTACCGGAGATCTGAATGAGTTTGCGCCGAAGGCGAAGATCGTACATATTGATGTTGATACGGCATCTATCTCGAGAAATGTTGTTGTGGATGTTCCGGTTGTATCGGATGCGAACCTGGCATTAGAAAAGCTGCTTGAATGGGCAGAATCGAAAGATACCGAGCAGTGGCAGAAAGAGATCGCGGAGTGGGATAAGAAAAATCCGCTTGAGATGCGCAGAGACTGTGGCATGACACCGCAGATGGTATTTGAACATGTGAACCGCACCTTTGGGGAAGCTGTCTATGTGACGGATGTCGGACAGCATCAGATGTGGGCAACACAGTACTTAGAGTTAGATTCCTGGCATCAGCTCATTACGTCAGGCGGGCTTGGCACGATGGGATTCGGATTTCCGGCAGCGATCGGGGCAAAGATCGGCAACCGGGATAAGGAAGTTGTATGCTTTACGGGAGACGGCGGATTTCAGATGAATATTCAGGAGATGGCAACGGCAGTAGTTCAGGAAGCGCCGGTGATCATCTGTCTGTTCAATAACTATTATCTTGGAATGGTGCGTCAGATGCAGCAGTTGTTCTATGGAAAACGTTATGAGGCGACCTGCCTGCGCAGAAGAAGAACCTGTCCGGCAAACTGCAAGGGACCGAATGCATCCTGTCCTCCATACACACCGGATTTTATAGCTTTAGCAAAAAGCTACGGTGCACATGGAATCCGCGTGGAAAAAGAGGAAGATATCCAGGCAGCACTTGATGAAGCACGTACTTATAAAGATGCCCCGACGATCATTGAATTTATGATTTCCACGGATGAGATCGTACTTCCTATGGTAAAGAGTGGAAATCCAATGAGCGAGATGATTTTGAAATAGGAGAGGATACGGATATGAAAAATAGATGGATTGCATTATATGTGGAAAACCAGGTAGGTGTTTTGGCAAAAGTATCCGGTCTTTTTTCCGGAAAATCATACAATCTCCAGAGTCTTACGGTTGGTACGACAGAGGATGAGACGGTTTCAAGAATGACAATCTGTGTGACCAGTGATGATATCACATTTGAGCAGATCAAGAAGCAGTTGAACCGTATGGTCGAGGTCATCAAGGTCATCGATCTTACCGATGTGCCGATCCATATGAAAGAGATTTTGTTTGCGAAAGTATTAGATGTCAATGAGGCAGGAAAACTCGAAGTATTCCAGATCGCACAGGTGTTTAATGTGCAGGTGGCGGATATCGGGAATGACAGCGTTCTCTTAGAGTGCAAGCTGACAGAGCGGCGCAATAACGAACTGATCGCCCTGTTAAAATCCAAATTCCACCGGATCGAGGTCGTGCGCGGAGGTGCAGTGGCAATTGAGTCGATCAGTACGTCATGCAGATAAGCATGGCAGCTATAATGCCGTATAGTAAAAAGGGTATGTGAAAATAGTTTTTTATAGAGAATGAGGCAGGTGAAAATCATCACCTGCCTCATTCTCTATGTTGATAAAATTTTACACACGCTTGTTTAAGAAAGCGATAAACTTCTCAAAATGCATCGGTGTTCCCTGTATCTCCTGTACTTTCAAGCGGTTTTTCTCATTAAATCCTACGAGAATATTATGGTTTGCCTCCGAAAGGTAATCAATGATACCGTCAATGTCGGATTTGATATTTTTCGGGCACTGGATATACAGATGCTTGTTGGCACTGATATGCAGTGTGTAGGAGATACTGAAATGATACCAGAAGAACTTGTGCAGCGTGGAATATTTGTAGATCCAGATGATTTCATCGATCGGTACGATCGCATTGCCGTAGACGGAAGTTTCAATGAAAAAATGTTCCGTGATAAACATATCTTCCGTTGCAAGCTGCGGCAGTGTGGCGAGTTCTTCCTCCGCCTGCTCTAACATCTTTTTCGGGTTTCCAAACAGTGCAAGATCCTGACATGCAGGAGAGAGCACCGGGAAATACATGTACACGACGGAAAGTACAATGCAGAGCAGTGCATAGATTCCGGTAATGAAAATCGCTGCAAACAAGATCCGGTTTCCGATGTGATTAAACCCCGGCTCACTGATATAGTAGGAGGACACCTTATTGCGGATCCCGTTTTCTGTCCAGTTTAAATCGGAGGACAGATTCAAAAGCAGGGTATCAAAATTTTCATTTCTCTTTGAAATCTTTCCTTTGATGGTAACTTTTTCGATGGAAGGCAGTCCTTCTTCACTGGTATTTGGTGACAGCAATACAATAATACATTCCTCATCACGCATGGTGTAATAATAATAACCGTTGGTGTGTCCGAAGATAGACTGGGTATATCCGGTAAATTTTAAATCGGAAAGTGTGGTGCTTACATATTGCTCATCATTTCGGAATGCTGTTTCCAGAGCGGTATCTTCAGGCAGAACATCCGGAGCAAATGCGGCGGACAGCGAAAAAAAGTGCCATGCCAAAATAAGCACGATCAGATAAATGATCGGAGCCGCAAGTCTCCGCTTGTAAAATGCCTTGATGTTTTTGCTGATGTAATGATCGTAATTTTCGGGCATATCAGAATCCTTTTCTCAAATAAAAAATGACATACTGATATTAGTATAGATTCTTTTTTGCTTTATTTCAACTAAAACCTGTGATAAGATGGTACTTGCCTGGAAAGGTACTGCAGAAATGACTAAAAGGTACTGCTAAAATGACTGAAATCAGTAACAGCGAAAAAAGGAGAATATAATTTGGAAGCATATACAAGTTTTGCACAGGTGTATGATCTGTTCATGGATAATGTTCCATACGAAGAGTGGAGTCAGTATATTATAGGACTGCTTCATGAATATGGGATCTGTGACGGAACAGTACTTGATTTAGGCTGCGGAACGGGAAAGATTACAAGGTTGTTGAAAAAAGCGGGTTACGATATGATCGGTGTGGATAATTCGCCGGAAATGTTAGAGATTGCAGCGGAGACCGGATATCAGGAGATGCCGGAGAATGAGATTTTGTATCTGTTACAGGATATGAGAGAACTTGAATTGTACGGAAGCGTGCGTGCAGTCGTGAGCATCTGCGATTCGATGAATTATCTGCTGGAAGAAACAGATCTTTTGTCCCTGTTTTACCGTGTCAATGAATATTTAGATCCGGATGGTATTTTTATCTTCGATCTGAACACAGTATATAAATACAGAGAACTTTTAGGTGAGACGACGATCGCAGAAAACCGCGAGGAGGGCAGCTTCATCTGGGATAACTACTTCGACGAGCAAGAGCAGATCAATGAATATGATTTAACGCTTTTTATCCGTGAGGAAGAAGGACTTTACCGCAAATTTGAGGAGACACACTACCAGCGTGCCTACGAATTAGAAACGGTAAAACATCTCTTAGAACAGGCGGAACTTGAATTTGTTGCGGCATACGACGCATTTACGAGAGAGCCGGTAAAAGAAGACAGCGAGCGCATTTATGTGATCGCAAGGAGCAAAGCCGGCAAGACAGAAGAAACTGAGTAAAATTATGAGCACAGCACAAAAATGGAGGATAAAACATGAGTGATTATATTGTAAGGGCAACAGCAGCAGACAGCCAGATCCGCGCATTTGCCATTAATTCCAAAGAACTGGTGGAGGAGGCAAGACGTGACCATGACACAAGACCGGTCATCACGGCAGCGTTGGGACGTCTTTTGAGCGGAGCAGCCATGATGGGAACGATGATGAAGGGTGATAAGGACCTTTTGACAATACAGATCCAGTGTGGCGGCCCGGCAAAGGGACTTACCGTAACAGCAGATTCACACGGTCATGTCAAGGGATTCCCGATGGAGTCCCAGGTGGAACTGCCGTTAAATCCACAGGGAAAATTAGACGTGGGCGGTGCACTTGGACTTGGTGTGATGAGTGTCATCAAGGATATGGGATTAAAAGAGCCGTATGTGGGACAGATCGCATTGCAGACCGGAGAAATCGCAGAGGATCTGACGTATTATTTTGCAACATCCGAACAGATTCCGTCTGCGGTAGGACTTGGTGTTCTGGTGGACAAAGACTTGTCAGTGCGCCAGGCAGGAGGCTTTATCATCCAGCTGATGCCGTTTACCAGCGATGAGATCATTGAGAAACTGGAAAATAAAATCAAAGAGATCGCATCTGTGACAGAGATGTTAGAACAGGGCATGACACCGGAGCAGATTTTAGAGGAAATCTTAGGAGATTTTGGTCTGGAGATCACAGATAAAATTCCGGCTGCATTTGAGTGCGACTGTTCGAAGGAGAGAGTTTCACGCGCGATTTCCACACTGAGCAAAAAAGATTTGGATTCGATCATCAATGACGGAGAGGCAATCGAGGTAAAATGCCAGTTCTGTAATAAGGCATACCATTTTGATGTGGATGAACTGAAAGAAATGCGTTCCGCAAAATAAAAAGTGCTGCTCAGAACGTAGCCGGAAAAGAGGAAAGAATGAGACAGGGATTTGTGAAAGTTGCAGCAGTAACGCCAAAAATCAGGGTTGCCGATACAGGCTATAATGCAAAAGTGATCTGCCAGTCGATCAAAGAGGCAGCAGAGGCGGGCGCAAAAGTAATTGTTCTGCCGGAATTATGTATCACGGGTTATACCTGTGGTGATCTGTTTTTGCAGGAAAAACTGCTTCGGGAGGCAAAGCAGGAATTGCTGAATATTGCAGCATTTACGATCAATGTGGATGCGATCGTATTTGTCGGACTTCCGCTTGCATACAAGGGTAAATTGTACAATGTGGCAGCGGGATTAAGTCATGGAAAAATTCTTGGTATCGTGCCGAAAACTTATCTTCCGAATTACAATGAGTTCTACGAGGTACGCCATTTTACAAGAGGTATGGAAGAAGTTGTCGATGTGCGGCTGACGGAAAATCTGACAGTGCCGATGGGAACGAGGCAGTTATTTACCTGTCTGGAACTGCCGGAACTTGTGATCGCGGCAGAACTCTGTGAGGATCTTTGGACAATGAATCCGCCGAGTATCGGACATGCCATGCACGGTGCAATGCTGATCGTGAATCTTTCCGCATCGGATGAGACGACCGGAAAACCGGCTTACCGCAGGGAACTTGTGAGCGGACAGTCGGCAAGACTGCTCTGTGGTTATATCTATGCGAGTGCAGGGGATGGAGAGTCCACACAGGATGTTGTTTATTCCGGACATAACCTGATCGCAGAAAATGGACGGCTGTTAGCGGAGTCAGAACTTTTTGATGCACAGATGGTATCCACGGAGATCGATGTGTCCCGTCTGGCATCGGAACGCCGTAGAATGACGACATTTGAGACTGTCACAGAGCCAATGTATCGTGAAAATGTATTTTCTTTACAGATGGAGGAGACAAAGCTGACACGCTATATTGATCCGATGCCGTTTGTACCGTCCAAAGAGAGTGACAGGACACTGCGCTGTGAAGAGATATTATCCATTCAATCGATGGGGCTGAAAAAACGTCTGGAACATACACACTGTAAATCTGCAGTGATCGGAATTTCAGGCGGACTCGATTCTACACTGGCACTTCTTGTTACTGTGAGAGCTTTTGATGCACTTGGAATGAATCATGATAATATCAAGGCAGTGACCATGCCTGGTTTTGGTACGACAGACCGCACCTATGATAATGCGGTATCGCTGATCCGGTGTCTGGGTGCTGATTTTATTGAGGTGGATATCAGGGATGCCGTTAATATCCATTTCCGGGATATCGGGCAGGATCCTTCGGTGCATGATGTGACCTATGAAAACGGACAGGCGAGAGAGCGCACACAGATTCTGATGGATATTGCAAATAAGTCCGGTGGTATGGTTATCGGAACCGGAGATCTGTCGGAACTTGCACTTGGCTGGGCAACCTATAACGGGGATCATATGTCCATGTATGCGGTCAATGCCTCAGTTCCAAAGACCTTAGTGCGTCATCTGGTGCGTTATTATGCAGATACCTGTGGGGATGAAACGCTAAAACAGGTATTGCTTGATGTGCTTGACACGCCGGTTTCCCCGGAACTTTTACCACCGGAAGACGGAAAAATCTCACAGAAAACGGAAGATTTAGTCGGCCCTTATGAGCTGCACGATTTTTACCTGTATCATATGCTGCGTCTTTCCTATGCACCGGCAAAGGTATATCGTCTGGCAAAACAGGCATTTGCGGGAACCTATGATGATGCGACGATATTTAAATGGCTGGAGACATTTTACCGCCGTTTCTTTGCACAGCAGTTTAAACGTTCCTGTCTCCCGGACGGGCCGAAGGTCGGAAGTGTTGCGGTATCTCCGCGCGGGGATCTGCGTATGCCGTCGGATGCATGTGCAGCTATATGGTTGTCGGAACTGGAGGAGTTAAAGGATGCAGTATCGCAGAGATAAAAAAGGAAATGAACTGTCTGTTTTAGGATACGGATGTATGCGTTTTACCAAAAACGGTAACAGTGTAGATCTTGATAAGGCAGAAAAAGAAGTGATGGCGGCGATAAAAGCAGGTGTCAACTATTTTGATACTGCATATGTCTATGCAGGCAATGAAGTGGCAGTTGGAGAGATTTTAAACCGCAACCACTGCAGAGAACAGATCTATCTGGCAACGAAGCTGCCACATTATCTGATCAAGTCTGTTGCAGGTGCGGAAAAGATGTTTCAGGAGGAGCTGCGCAGATTAAAGACGGATTATATTGATTATTATCTGATGCATATGCTTACGGATATTCCGACCTGGGAAAAATTAAAAAAGATCGGCATGCAGGACTGGATCGAGGAAAAATTAGCGTCCGGTCAGATTAGAAATATCGGATTTTCCTATCATGGAAATACCGATATGTTCAAACAGCTTGTGGATGCCTATGACTGGGATTTCTGTCAGATTCAGTACAATTATATGGATGAATACTCCCAGGCAGGCGTGGAAGGACTGCGTTATGCAAATGCAAAGGGACTTCCGGTTATTATTATGGAGCCGCTTCGCGGGGGCAGACTTGTCAATCTTTTACCGGAATCAGCAAAAGATTTGTTCCGCACCGATGAAGAAGGGCGGACACCGGCTGAACTTGCCTTAAAATGGCTCTACAACCAGCCGGAAGTGACCTGTGTGCTCTCCGGAATGAATTCCATGGAAATGGTGGAACAGAACGTAAAGACGGCATCAAAGTCCTATGTGGGTTGTCTGACACCGTCAGATGCGGCACTGATCGAACAGGTCAAAGAAGAAATTAAAAAGCATGTCAAAGTTGGATGTACCGGCTGTGGATATTGTATGCCATGTCCGAGAGGTGTAGATATCCCGGGAACATTCCGGTGTTATAATGCGATGTACTCGGAGGGAAAAAAATCCGGGCGGAGAGATTACCTGCAGTGTACGGCATTTCGAAAAGATACCGCAAGCGCATCTCAATGTATCGGATGCGGAAAATGCGAAAAACACTGTCCACAGCACATTGAGATACGAAAAGAATTAAAAAATGCAGCATCCGAACTGGAAGATGTGAAGTATAAAGTAATGAAGTCAGCAATTCAGATTTTGAAATTATGGTAAGAGAAAAAGAAAAGGATTAAAAAAAAGAGTTGGAAAAAACGAGTTTTGTTTTAAAGGGAAATATTGTATTTTCAGGAGAAAATAAGGAACTGCACAGCATAGAGAACGGTTATGCAGTATGTGAAAACGGTATCTGCCGCGGTGCATTTGAAAAATTACCGGAGCAGTATGAAAAACTGCCGATTACAGATTATGGCGATAAGATCATTCTTCCGGGTATGACGGATCTGCATGTGCATGCACCGCAGTATACGTTCCGTGCGCTTGGCATGGATTTAGAACTTTTAGACTGGCTGAATGTGCATACGTTTCCGGAGGAGGCAAAATATGCGGATATCTCCTATGCAAAACATGCATATGGAAGCTTTGTGTCGGATTTAAAGCACAGTCTGACGACGCGTGCCTGCATTTTTGCGACACTGCACAGAGAGGCAACCATTGCACTGATGGATCTTTTGGAGGAGAGCGGGATCATAAGTTATGTCGGAAAAGTAAATATGGACCGCAACGGAGGGGAGAACCTCTGTGAGACGGATGCTAAGACATCGGCAGAGGATACCGGGAAATGGCTTGCAGAGATTGCCGGAAAGTATGAGCGGACAAAACCGATCCTGACACCGCGTTTTATCCCAAGCTGTACGGATGAGCTGATGAGAGAACTTGCAAAGCTGCAGAAGACGACAGGACTTCGCGTGCAGTCCCATTTGTCGGAAAATCCGTCGGAAGTTGCATGGGTAAAGGAACTTGTTCCGGCAGCAGAAAACTATGCGGATGCCTATGCCATTTTTGATATGTTAGGAGATAAAGAACATCCTGCGATCATGGCGCACTGTGTTTACAGTGAGGATGAGATGGATCTTTTGAAAGAGCATGGGGTATATGTGGCACACTGCCCGGAATCAAATTTAAATCTTTCTTCCGGTATTGCACCAATCCGAAAATTTTTAGAGGAAGGAATTGCGGTCGGACTTGGTTCTGATGTGGCGGGTGGTACATCTTTGTCCATGGCAAAAGCCCTGACACTGGCAGTACAGGTATCTAAAATGTACTGGCGCCTGATGGATGAAAACAGTAAGCCGCTGACATTTGCAGAGGCATTTTATTTAGCGACAGCCGGCGGCGGAAGCTATTTTGGAAAAGTGGGTACATTTTTAGACGGATACGAATTTGATGCGGTTGTCATCGAGGATCATATTGCAAAGGATGTAAGGGAGTATACACCTGTCCAGAGGACAGAGCGCATGATGTATGACGAGAGTACGATGACGATCTGTGCGAAATATGCAGCAGGATGTGCGTGTGAATTGTAGAAGAAAACGATACATCGCTGCGAATGGGAAATTTCACAAAGTGAAGAATGACAAACAATAGAATGCACGTTCCGCGAACGTTCGTTGTCATGAATAAAAAATAGTCATAACCGGTAGAATCGGCTATGACTATTTTGATTGTCAGGTAAACTTAGATCTGATGAAGTTTGCGCTCATACTTGCGCTCACCGGCCGGCATGCGTGCCGGGTTCTGCACATAGACAAGCATGTACATGAAAACTGCCATAATGATTCCGGTAACAACATCAAATACGGAGTGCTGTTTTAAAAACATGGTAGATAAAATAATATTTACCATGAGAACTGCAGAGCCGATGCGGATCACCTTTTTGTCACGGAAGTTTTCACTGTGCCATACAGCTAAATTGACCGCAATGGAATTGTAAACGTGAATGCTCGGGAAAAGGTTCGTCGCGGTGTCAGTTGCGTAGAGCCATTTTACCATATGTACAAACACGTTATCATGTGCAAAGGTAGTCGGTCTTAAATAATGTCCGTTTGGATAAATGGTAGAGATGATCAGAAAAATCGTCATACCGGTAAATAACATTGTGCATAAACGGAAATATTCATCTTTATTTTTAAAGTAGAAGTAACCGACCCCCCATGCAACATATCCAAACCATAAAAAGTATGGAATGATAAAATATTCACAGAATGGAATATAATCATCCAGTGCGACATGGATCACATGAAAATGTGTGGTAACGGTTCTCTCTAAGTGACCAAACCATGGCAGATAAATCATGAAATAAAGCAGAAGAAGAGCATGTTTGTTTCTCTCGATAAATGCATTGACTGCATCACGTGTCTTCATTTTCACGGTTTCACCCTCTTTTCATTAATCTCAATAATCTTAACGATAGGGATTATAGCACAGCATTTTTTCAGAAACAATTACCTTTTACTTATTTTAAGAAAGATTATTTAAAATTTAAGAAAACTTTAAGCTGTGACCGGTGTTTTTAGGGAGTTTGACGGTAATGATTATTACAGAGCAATACGAAAAAAGAACGAATTCTTAATTAATTGTTACGATTTAGACAATTTGTTGACAAGACTTTGCGGGATATTATAATAGAAAAGGTGTCCGTTTGCATATTTTATGCGATACAACATATCTTTACACATAGGATGAAAGGATATTTAAGAGGAATGAAAGAAAAAAAGAAACGGAAAAGTTATGCAGGACTGGGGCTTACATGCGTTATGACAGCGATAGCAGTAATCTATGTCGGTTTTGCAATTTATTTTGAAAGTCATTTTTGCTTTGGAACATCGATTGATGGAATTGCAGTCGGCGGCAGCAGTGTGGAAAAAGTCGAGAATGCGATTCGCACGGAGATGAAAAATTATAAGCTGACGGTTACTGCACGGGAGGATAAAAATGGAACCATTGCAGGTTCAGATATTGATATGGAGCCTGTATTCCAGGGAGAGATTGAAAATCTTTTGGAGAATCAGAATGGTTTTTCATGGTTGATCAGAATGTTTCAGAGTCAGAAGTTTGAACTGGCAAAGGTCGTATCCTATGACGAACAGAAACTGGATGATGCAATCCGGGATTTACCTTGCATGAAAGATCAGCGTGCGCCGGTGGATGCCACTTATGCGGATTATACAAAAGAAAATGGTTATGTGCTGGTACCGGCCGATTATGGAACGAAGGTTGATGCTGCAAAAGTAAAAAAAGCGGTAATCGATGCTGTTTTAGTGCTGGATGAAACGGTTGATTTAGAGCAGAGTAATTGTTATCTGAATCCGGCAATTGAAGATGATGACAAAGATCTGTTGTCTTTGATTGATACATTAAATCAGTATGCAGGTGTTACGATTACATATGATTTTGGAGATGATAAGGAAGTATTAGATGGGACAACGATCAGTACCTGGCTTTCGGAGGGAACCGATGAGAAGGTTTCCATTGATGAGGAAGAGGTGCTTGCCTTTGTAAAGACATTGGCAAAGAAATACAATACCGCTTATTCCCCGAAAGAGTTAAAGACTTCCTATGGCACGACAGTTACGATCACGGGCGGTTTTTACGGCTGGAGAATTGATAATAGTGGAGAGGTAGAACAGATTTTAGCAGATTTAAAAGCTGGAAAAGATGTGGAGAGAGAGCCGGTATATCTCACAACGGCGAACAGTCACGGGGAACATGACTATGGTGATTCTTATGTTGAGATTAATCTGACGAACCAGCATTTGTTCCTATATAAAGATGGAAAACTGGTGGTGGACAGTGACTTTGTTTCAGGAAATCTTTCCAAAGGACATGATACCCCGACGGGTGCATTTGGTCTGACTTATAAAACCATGAATGCAGTCTTGAGAGGACCGGATTACGAGACACCGGTTACTTACTGGATGCCGTTTAACGGTGATGTAGGTATGCATGATGCAACCTGGCGTAATAAATTTGGTGGAAGCATTTATAAGACCGGTGGTTCCCATGGATGTATCAATCTGCCTTCTTCAGTGGCAAAGAAGATTTACGAAACGATCGATAAGGGATACGCAGTTTTAGTATATCGTATGCCGGGGGATAATCCGACTGTCGTGCAGCAGACACAAACGCAGGCAGATGTTCCTTCCGTGATCAATGCGATCAGTATTATCGGACCGGTAACGTTAGAGAGTGAAACTGCTATCGTGAATGCAAGAAATATGTATAACGCTCTTTCTGATACAGATAAAGCTCAGGTATCGAATTATGATACATTGACAGCGGCAGAAGCTGCACTTTCCGCATTAAAAGGACAGCCGCAGACAGATCAGAGTCAGCAGCAGAATCGGGGCCAGCCGCAGACGGATCAAAGTCAGCCGCAGACGGATCAAAGCCAGCAACAGGATCAAGGACAACAGCAGACGGATCAGAGTCAGCCGCAGGATCAAGGACAGCAGCAGGATCAGAGTCAGCCGCAGGGATAATGGGGAATTTTGACATATATAAAATAAATCAGAGAGCAAAAAAGCTCCTGCGCATGAGATGGGCGCAGGAGCTTTTTTTGAGAGATTATTTTTTGTGAGTTGAAGCATCTGTTTCAGCAGAATACGGTTTCTTTTGCGAAACGTCTTTCGTCATTGGAGTATTGTGCAAAGGTGCCGTATTCTTGCGTGGCGTACTGCAGCCTAGCAGGACACTGACTGCCTCATGCATTTCCGGGTGTGCCCGGTAGGCTTCGATGATGGCCTGCTCGGAAGGTGTCACATGGAAATTTTCATTGTTTTCGTAACCGAATGCTTCAAGAATATCCGTAATGTTATATAAATCGCATAGCGTTAAAAGAATATCAGCACTTGGATTTGCCTGTCCGCTTTCCCATCCGTAAATTGTTTTTGGGGCGGCGGTAAAAGAACGTTCCTCTAATAGGATCGATACATCATTTACAGTCAGATGATTCTGTTTACGATATGCTTTTAAAACTTTTGCTATATTTTGATTCCGCATGTTGATCTCCATTCCTGCGCCACTTTCTGATGAAAGAAAAGTTTCCATTTGCAACTTGGGTTTGTACCGTTGCGTTTCAAGCAGCCCAAAAGCTTTGTAAACGTATCATATCCCACCTCATTTTATCAGTCAACGAGTTCTTAGACAGAAAGAAAAATATAATTGCAATTCCTAAAAGTAAAGAATAGAATAAGAAAAAACAGATTTTTGTAGAAGAGGTGCGATAACATGGGAAAATCAAAAGTGACTGATTATATGGTCCGATATATTGAGGAAAACCGGATGGATGCAAAAGCGCTGGCGGTACATGCGGGCATCGATGTAGGAAAACTGCAAAAAGATTATAAAGAACCGCTGAATGCAGAGGAATTTCTTTCCTTGTGTGTGTGCCTTGGCATACGGCCGGAGCAGGTGCAAAGCGTGATAAGCAGAATGTAAGTATAGATGGAAACTCTGGTATAAATATCTGTAAAATGCACATACTGGGCACATAGAGAGCATGGTGTCTGGGAAAAAGATGCTCTAAAATGATTTGGAAATGGAGATTTGTATGAGCATGCAGATGGGAAAACAGAGTATTTGTTTTGAGACGCCGCCTTATATCATAAGCAGTGCAAGTATTGTCGGCAAAAAGGAGGGGGAGGGACCCCTTGGAGCCTGCTTTGATATGATCGGGGAAGATGACAAATTTGGGCAGGATACCTGGGAAGAGGCGGAGAGTACGCTTCAAAAAGAAGCTTTTACAATGGCGGTCGGAAAAGCGGGACTTGATAAAGAAGATATTCGCTATCTTTTTTCCGGGGATCTTTTGGGGCAGAATATTGCCACTTCTTTTGGATTAATGGATTTTTCGGTGCCGCTCTTTGGGCTGTACGGTGCGTGCAGTACCTGTGGCGAGGCACTTTCGCTTGGAGCAATGTGTGTTGCGGCTGGATATGCAGATTACGTTGTAGCAATGACATCAAGCCACTTTGCCAGTGCTGAAAAACAGTTCCGGTTTCCTCTTGAATATGCCAATCAAAGACCGTTGTCTGCAACGTGGACAGTGACGGGAAGCGGTGCTTATGTGCTTGGAAAAAGAAAAAGCAGTGCATGTATCACCGGCATTACGACTGGTAAAATTATTGATTATGGAATTAAGGATTCTATGAATATGGGTGCGGCAATGGCACCTGCCATTGCTAGAATAGAACCATATCAAGGAAATGGCGTATTTGCTAGGCTGATGGTTCTACACACAACTATTGGTAATTGAATAATGTAGCAGATTTGCAGATAAAGGACATTTCTTGAGATAAGAGGTGTCCTTTTGTTATTACTTGATCATTCTATGATAAAGGAGGTCATTCATTATGACAAGTACAGCGTTAGGAGCAGATTGATGAGTGTAGGAGATATTCAGTAGAAGATATATTTTGCTGTTGTTATGCACCCTATTTCTGGCAGGCAATACAGATTCGATATCCGGAGTATGCCACATACAATAAAAATTTGTATGCGGTGTTTGGAGGAAATGTCGGACATCTATCCTAACAAGGGGACAGATAAATATTACAGAGCGTATATGGAAGTAAAAAAGAGCAACATTAAGGAAAAATAGTAGAATTTGGAGGAATTTTATCATGTGTAAGGTTATAGTAGTCGGAAACCAAAAAGGAGGGGTGGGAAAGACCACCACAACAAGTAATTTGGGAATTGGACTGTCTAAGCAGGGGAAAAGAGTTCTGCTGATAGATGCGGATGCCCAAGGAAGTCTAACAGCAAGTTTAGGCTTCCAAGAACCTGATAAGCTGGATGTAACACTTGCCACGGTTATGGCAAATATTATCAATGAAGTTGATATGGAGCCAGATTATGGTATTTTAAAGCACGATGAAGGCATAGATCTTATGCCGGGCAATATAGAATTGTCCGGACTGGAGGTATCGTTGGTAAATGTTATAAGCAGAGAGCTTGTACTTCGTTCCTACATAGATCAGCAAAAGGATAGATACGATTATATTTTGATAGATTGTATGCCTTCTCTTGGAATGATTACTATAAATGCTTTTGCGAGTGCTGACAGTATTCTTATTCCGGTGCAAGCTGCATATCTTCCGGTAAAAGGTCTGGAGCAGCTTATCAAGACCATAGGAAAAGTAAAAAGGCAGATCAATCCCAAACTGGAGATTGAGGGAATTTTGCTTACTATGGTAGATAACAGAACAAATTATGCAAAAGACATCAGCGCTTTGGTAGTAGCGAATTATGGAAGCAGAGTTAGAATATTTAATAATAGTATTCCAATGTCGGTAAGAGCTGCTGAGATTTCAGCCGAGGGTATCAGCATTTATGAGCATGATCCGAATGGAAAGGTTGCATATGCCTATCAGTCATTGACAGAGGAGGTACTTGCAGATGAATAAGTTGGGAAGTGCAGCTAAAGTAAAGCTGAATAGTTTTGATGATTTGTTTGGAACTGAACAGCCACAAGCAGGAACAGAGCAGGTACAGGAAATCGTTTTATCAGAACTGCATGAGTTCAAGGGACACCCATTTAAGGTACTGGACGATGAAAAAATGCAGGAGACTATAGAGAGCGTCAGAGAGCATGGTGTGTTGATGCCGGGCATTGCCAGACCGAGAGCTGAGGGTGGATATGAAATCATTGCAGGACATCGCAGGAGACATGCGTGTGAAATTGTAGGGCTTGAGACAATGCCGATGTTTATCCGTGATTATACGGATGATGAAGCCACGATTATTATGGTAGATAGCAATATTCAAAGAGAAGATATTCTGCCAAGTGAGAAAGCAAAAGCATATCGTATGAAATATGATGCCATGAAGCATCAGGGAAGTAAGACTGGTGGGCTTACTCTTGAAGAACTTGGAGAAGCTTCTGGAGAAAGTGCAAAGACAGTCCAGAGGTATATATGGATTTCACGACTATCTGAATCATTACTTGATATGGTGGATGCGGGCAAGATTGGCATTATGCAGGCGGTAGATATATCGTTTTTATCGGAGGATGCACAGCAATGGGTTTTGGTTGTAATACAGGATAGCAATGCCGCAATTACAAAACAACAAAGCACCTTGTTAAAAGAAAGTGATAAAAAGGGAGAATTAACTTTTCCAATGGTTCGTATGCTTCTAAAAAAAGATAAGCCGGTAGAGCGCAAAGTCATTATAAAAAATGACCGCATTAACAGTTATTTCCCAGAAACATACAGCACGGAAGAAATAGAAAATATTATTTTTAAACTATTAGATAACTGGAAGAATACACAATAGGAAGGAGGAAACGGGAATGGGAGAAATTTTGCAGCTAGTGTACTGTATCACTGACATTTCGCCAAATAACTTGTATAAGTTTTCATCT